>OGEK01001285.1_pt1 | contig 18277 bp, 18 predicted proteins | sample 1570641 | NCBI WGS metagenome assembly OGEK01 (sample SAMEA2582136, study PRJEB24529) | metagenome | biome: Human gut stool | place: China | collected 2011
CCACCACTATATCATCAGCTTTGACCCACGGGACGGGACAGACAACGGCTTGACCGTAGACCGGGCGCAGGAGCTGGGCGAGCAGTTCTGTAAAGAGCATTTCCCCGGACACCAAGCCCTTGTATGCACCCACCCGGACGGGCATAACCACAGCGGCAACATTCATGTGCATATCGTAATCAATTCTTTGCGGATTGCGGAAGTGCCGCTACTGCCCTACATGGAAAGACCAGCGGACACAAGAGAGGGCTGCAAGCACCGCTGCACGGACGCAGCTATGGAATATTTCAAAGCGGAAGTCATGGAGATGTGCCACCGGGAAAACCTCTATCAGATTGACTTACTGAACGGGAGCAAGAGCCGCATTACCGAGCGGGAGTATTGGGCGAAACGGAAAGGACAAGCCGCACTGGATAAAGAGAACGCTTCCCATGCCGCCACAGGAGAACCGCCCAAACTTACAAAATTTGAAACCGATAAAGAGAAGTTACGGCGCACGATCCGCACCGCCCTTTCCTCTGCCATTTCCTTTGAGGACTTCTCCGGGAAGCTGCTGCAACAGGGAGTGACCGTCAAGGAGAGCCGGGGGAGGTTATCGTATCTCACGCCGGACAGGACGAAGCCAGTCACCGCCCGGAAGTTGGGTGATGATTTTGACCGCACCGCCGTACTGGAAACACTCACCATAAACGCACAGAACGCCGTCAGAGCCGCCGAAACGCCCGCACCCAAAGAGGAACACCCCCGCAGCATAAGGGAGCGTTTACAACGTAATAAAGCCGTAATAAACGCCCCGAAACAGGACACTTCCCAACGGGAAGCTGTACAGCGCATGGTAGACCGGGAAGCCAAGCGAGCCGAGGGCAAGGGAATAGGATATGACCGCTGGGCGGCTGTACATAACCTAAAACAAATGGCGGCGACCATGAGCATTTACGAGGAATCCGGCTTTTCTTCCCCGGAGGAACTGGAAGCCGCCCTTGCTGCCGCCAGTGCGGAACTGAACAGCGTCCACGCCGGACTGAAAGCCGTGGAAAGCACTTTACGGGAGAAAAAAGACTTGCAGAAACAGCTATTAGCCTACATCAAGACCAAGCCCACCCGTGACGGGCTGAAAGCACAGAAAACAGAGAAAGCCCGCAAGAACTACCGGGAGCAGCACGAAAGCGATTTTATGATAGCCGAAGCTGCCACCCGGTATTTTAAGGCAAACGGCATTGCCAAACTTCCAGCTTCCAAGACCTTACAAGCGGAAATTGAGCAGCTTATGAGGGAGAAAAACACGCTTTACAACGAGTACCGGGAAAAGCGGGAGAAAACAAAGGAATTGCAGACAGTCAAGGGTAACATTGAGCAGATTTTAAGGCGTGAGCCGGAGCGCGGAAAGGGGCGGGATAATGAACGATAAACACCCATACATGGACTATTTACAGTACCGGGCGGCTTGCCGGCTTGTGCATGAGTGCTGTAATTACGATAACGGCAACTGTATCTTACTGGATAACGGCGAGCCTTGCGTATGTGTGCAGAGTATCAGCTATTCGCTTCTCTGCCGCTGGTTCATTGCCGCCGTGCTGCCGCTGGACGGGAAGCTGGAAGCCGCCCTTTTGCACCGGGCAGACAGAAAACGCTGTACCGAGTGCGGCGGGTATTTTCTCCCCAAGTCAAACCGTGGGAAATACTGCCCGGACTGCACCGTAAAAGTGCGCCGCCGGAACGAAGCCGAGCGTCAGCGGAAAAGATACCACCTTTCTACGCATTTAGGCTATGAAAGAAGCCCGTAAAACAAGGCTTTTTTGACCGCCCTCAACGGGTAGACGGTATTTATATCCTTTACCCATGAAAACAGCGTCCTAAAGCGTGACAGAAGCCCAAAAACAGACCAAAGGAGGAACGAATGGCAGACAACCGCAAATATTACTACCTAAAGCTGAAAGAGAGCTATTTTGACGAGGACGCTATCGTGCTGCTGGAAAGTATGCAGGACGGCGTACTCTACTCAAACATTCTCTTGAAGCTGTACCTAAAATCGCTGAAGAACGGGGGAAAGCTCCAGCTTGACGAGAATATCCCCTACACCGCACAGATGATAGCCACAATCACCCGCCAGCAAGTCGGCACAGTGGAAAGAGCCTTGCAGATTTTTATGAAACTGGGGCTTGTAGAACCCTTGCAGAACGGGGCTTTGTACATGAGCAACATAGAGCTTTTAATCGGTCAGTCCTCTACCGAGGGGGAGCGCAAACGCCGCGCAAGGCGGGCTTTGCAGGAACAGGCAGCACTCCCGGAAGCCGTGGCGGACAAATGTCCACCATATGCCGCGGACATTTGTCCACCAGAGAGAGAGTTAGAGATAGAGAAAGAGATAGATATAGAGTTAGAGATAAAGAGAGAGGGAGAAATAAAACCCGGACAGACCACCCGCGCCCCTTTTGGCAGATATAAAAACGTATTCCTGTCAGAAAAGGAGCTTGCAGAACTGCAAACGGAGCTTCCCGGCAAATGGGAATATTACATTGACCGCTTATCCGGCTATATCGCTTCCAGCGGGAAGAAATACAAGAACCATGCCGCCACTATCCGGCGCTGGGCGGCTGATGATGAAGCAAAGAAAGCACCAAAGCAGAAGATACCCGATTATTCCTACCGGGAGGGCGAAAGCCTTTGACGGAAGAACACCCCGTAAACAGGGCGTGCCAAAAGACCATTAACAGGAGGATTTTATTTTATGAGCGATTATGATTATGACAACGCCGTTTTCCGGATTGCCACGGCACAGGAAGCCGAGCCGGAGGACTACACAGGGGAGGACGGGCTTTTATACTGCGGGAAATGCCGCCAGCCCAAAGAAGCCTATTTTGCGGAGGGCAGGACGCTTTTCGGACGTGACCGACACCCAAAAGAATGTGACTGCCAGCGGAAACGCCGGGAAACACTGGAAGCCGCCGACCGGGAGCAGAAACACCGGGAGGAAGTGGAACGGCTGAAAAGAAAGGGCTTTACCAACCCGGCTATGCAGGAATGGACTTTTGGGAATGACAACGGCAAATGCCCCCAAATGGATAAGGCTTTATTTTATGTGGAACATTGGGAGGATATGGAAGCGGAAAATATCGGCTACCTGCTATGGGGGAAAGTCGGCACGGGCAAGAGTTATTTTGCCGGGTGTATCGCCAACGCCCTCATGGAGAAAGAGATTTCCGTGTGCATGACAAACTTTGCCTTGATACTGAATGACCTTGCCGCCAGCTACAAGGATAGGAACGAATACATAGACCGCCTTTGCAGCTTCCCCCTGCTTATCCTTGATGATTTCGGCATGGAACGCGGCACGGAATACGGACTTGAACAGGTTTACAACGTGATAGACAGCCGATACCGCAGCGGCAAGCCGCTGATCGTGACGACAAACCTCACGCTGGAAGAATTGCAGAACCCGGAGGACACGCCCCACGCCCGGATTTATGACCGCCTGCTTGAAATGTGTTCCCCCGTCTGTTTTACCGGGGAGAATTTCAGAAAAGCCACGGCGCAGGAGAAAATGGAACGGCTGAAAACGCTGATGAATGGAAAGGAGAGCCTATGACAAATACCCCCAACAGGAACACCGCCGCTACTGCCCGCCGCCCGGACTGCGTGACCGAGGTACGCCGGGGGAACACCGTGCTTGTCGTTTCCGGCTACTTCAAACAGGACGCTACCGCCACCGCCGCCGACAAAATGATGAAAGTGCTGGAAGCGGAAGCTGCCGCAGGAGGAACAGCCGCCCATGCCATATAGTGCGACAAACCTTAATAAAAAAATGTGATATTTTTCGACATAAAGTAGCAAAAAGGACTGTACAGACAGCCGCCCCATGTGGTATGATAGACCTACGGAATAGTGGGGCTGGCTGTCGGAAACGGAGGAATTTATGTCAAGACAGGCAACCACAACACTTATTACCGCCCTATATCCGAGATTATCCCATGAGGACGAACTGCAAGGCGAGAGCAATTCCATAAGCAACCAAAAGCGGATTCTTGAAGCCTATGCCAAACAGAACGGCTTTACCAACCTCAAATGGTATACGGACGACGGATTTTCCGGGGCAAATTTCCAAAGACCCGGCTTCCAGTCCATGCTTGCCGACATTGAAGCGGGGCTTGTGGGGACGGTCATTGTAAAGGATATGTCAAGATTAGGGCGAAACTACTTACAAGTGGGAATGTACACGGAAATGATTTTCCCACAGAAAAACGTCCGTTTCATTGCAATCAATGACGGCGTTGACAGCGCACAGGGCGACAATGACTTTGCCCCTCTGCGTAACATTTTTAACGAATGGCTGGTGAGGGATACGAGCAAGAAAATCAGAGCGGTCAAGAGGTCAAAAGGCATGAGCGGGAAGCCTGTCACAAGCAAGCCCGTGTACGGCTACCTCATGGACGAGGACGAAAATTTCATTATTGACGAGGAAGCCGCACCCGTAGTCAAGCAGATATACAACCTCTGCCTTGCCGGGAACGGTCCGACCAAGATAGCCCGTATGCTGACCGAGCAGCAAATCCCCACGCCGGGGACACTGGAATACCGCAGGACGGGAAGCACCCGCCGCTACCACCCCGGCTATGAGTGCAAGTGGGCGACAAATACAGTGGTTCATCTGCTGGAAAACCGGGAATATACGGGCTGTCTGGTAAACTTTAAGACCGAGAAACCGTCCTACAAGCTGAAACACAGCATAGAAAATCCCCCGGAAAAACAGGCAGTTTTTGAGAACCACCATGAGCCTATCATTGACCGGGAAACGTGGGAACGGGTGCAGGAGTTACGCAAGCAGCGCAAACGCCCCAACCGTTATGACGAAGTGGGCTTGTTCTCCGGCATACTCTTTTGTGCCGACTGCGGCAGCGTCATGTACCAGCAGCGATACCAGACGGACAAGCGCAAGCAGGACTGTTATATCTGCGGAAGCTACAAGAAACGCACCGCCGACTGCACAGCGCACTTTATCCGCACTGACCTCTTGACCGCTGGCGTACTCTCCAATCTGCGGAAAGTTACCAGCTATGCGGCAAAGCATGAAGCCCGGTTTATGAAGCTTTTAATCGAGCAGAATGAGGACGGGGACAGACGCAGGAACGCCGCCAAGAAAAAGGAGCTGGAAGCCGCCGAGAAACGCATAGCCGAGTTATCTGCTATCTTCAAGCGGCTGTATGAGGACAGCGTAACCGGGCGCATATCGGACGAGCGTTTCACAGAGCTGTCGGCAGACTATGAAGCCGAGCAGAAAGAACTGAAAGAACGTGCCGCCAGACTGCGGGAAGAACTTTCCAAAGCGCAGGAAGCCACCGCAAACGCTGAAAAGTTTATGAATGTGGTACGCAGGCACACTACCATTGAAGAACTTACCCCTACTCTGCTGCGGGAGTTTGTGGAGAAAATCGTTGTCCATGAAAGCGTTGCCCTTGACGGGAAACGCCGGGGCAAGTTACGCAGACAGGAAATCGAAATCTATTATTCTTTTGTCGGCAAGGTAGAACTGCCCGACACCTAACCGCCCGACCTATCCGACATACCTCATGTGCCGGATAGGAACGGCAAAATTTTTTACACTTCTATTACTTCTTTATCACACATAAGCAAAATTCGTACCGGAATAACCATCATCTACATAAAACCGATAATTATAAATTCCCAGTTCTTCTGCTTTTCTTGTAAGGATCGCCTTCTGGCTCTGGATGCTCATGCTCTCGCCCACATTGCCGTCATCCAATGATAATCTTGCATAAAGTGCTGTCCATGTTTCTCTGATTTCTGTTGTCTGCATATTGACCTCCTGTGGTTTCTTCAATATCCAGTGACAGAAATACGCTGTCTTTATTATAGCGATTCCTGCCACCTCCTGCAACTGCTGATTTTATTTTTCCGGTGAAATCTGCATCTTTTCTCATCCCACCTTTTTCTGATTTTCCAGCTTCTCCTTTACATTCTATTTCGCCGCTTCTTCACTAACGGCAGTCAGTACCTTTTCCATGCTCTCCTTGCCGGAATAAACATGTTCCACCACATAGCGGATCGGTTCTCTCCGGCGGTTCCCTGCTTTTCTCTGCATAAAATCCCTCCATAAATACCAATGCTGGCAGAGGATTATCCCTGCCAGCACACCAACTGTCAAACTATTGTTTCTGTTTTTCGTAGTCCTGCAATCTTTACTCATTGCAATCTCCTTTCTGCCTGCCGGGGGACATCCCGGCAGATTTTCCTTAACGATGTATAAATCTAAAGTCCCATTTCCTGACGTTTCTTCTTTTGCTCCTGCCCCCTGTCCATCTTTTCATGCTGTCGGCTCTGGGACTGGTCTTTGTTCTTCCGCTCCCGCTCATCTATCTTCCGGTTATGACGAAGCAACTCCACATAGGCAAGATTGACGGTACTCCTGCCGTAACGTCTGGACTGTTTCTCGTATTCCTGTGTCAGCTCTTTGATCTGTGCTTCCCACTTTTTCGGTGTGAATTTTTCTCCTTCCCGAAGAAGTTCATAGACCGGAATACGGAGTTCTTTCGCCGTTTCCAGTTCTTTCTTATGCTGGCTGTGATAAACTGCCTGTGCGATTCCTTTCTTCTGCAGATATTCATTACGGATGGGAATGTATGGAGCATAGGCGGCATAAGCCTCTGACAGTTCCTTTAACCGCCGGATTTCCCTTCCATCTCTGTTGCAGATTTCCTCTGCTTCTTTCTTGGAAGCTTCTTGCTGTACTGCAAAGGTTTCCAGTGCTTCAAAGCTGTCAATGCCTTTTTCTTCCACGAACCTACGCACGTTTTCAATATCCATCAGTACTGCGCGATTACTTACCTTTTTAAAATTCGGTGCCTGTATCAGCGGCAGATGAAGCCTTCCAAATGCTGCAAGAATACGTTCCAGCATTTCCAGAACCTCATTTTTCATCGATGCAAATACGCTGACTTCCTTTGTACCGGAAGTTTCTTTCTGTATCGAACCAACTGCCGTCTGTTCTGCTTCACCTTCCTGTGCCGCAGGGATGTCTCCTGCCATTTTTCCTGCTTTCTTTTCTGCGGCATTCTTTGCAGCTTCCGCAGCTTTTTCCTGTTCCCATTTCTCCAAATTTTTCACACTGTTCCATGCAATATCATAGAACATCCTTGCCCTTTGCAGCGTCTGGTTATGCTCCATGATTGCCCGGTTCGCATCCCCTTTTTCGGTACGGATGCCTTTCCTCTCCAATGCACTGGCAATCGGACCTAAGTGCCTGGTCGGCTCCTGCTCCAGTCCCAGCTCTTTAAAAGAACGGTGTTCCCAGTACTCCGGCAGTCCGATCCGGTCATTCACCACATTGATGGTGTCCGTCAAATCCTTTCTCCATTTCCGGGAATTACCTTTTTCATTCCAGTCATTCACATCTACCGCCCTGCTCTTAAATCCCCGTCCGGACTTATTGCGGATTTTATTGCCGTCTTTATCAAGGATATATTCCTTTCTCTGCTTGGCTCCCCACTTCCCGTTTTCTTCCACCGGGCGCAGGGTGAGCATAAGATGGAAATGCAGGTTATGGATGCCATGTTGATTAACAGAATCATGGATTGCCCAGTCCGCACACATCCCTTTGGAAACAAAATTCCGCTGCACATAATCCCGCACCGTTTCTTCTGCCAGCTCATAGCTCCAGTCATTTGGAAGTGCTGCTTTCAGTGTCCGGCAAAGCTGGGCATTTTTCTGTTTCTCATTCAGCTCCACAGAGTTCCACAGCACTGCCCTGTCCAGCCATTCCTCCGGTGCATATTCCGGGAGATTGATTTCACAATGCACCAAATCTTCATGGTATTTCGGGCGATACGTTTTCCCGTCATACTCGCTGACAAGAACACTCCTGCTGATGTAAGAAGCTGCATCTACCGCCGACTGCCCTTTGCTCCGCTTTACAATGCTGAACCTTGTGCTGGCATATTTCGTGCGCATACTCACAAAGTTCCTCCCTTACCGTAAAATAGAGGGCTGCAAGAAAAGCCTTTGCAGATGGACGAAAGCCGGGTGTGTTTTCCGGGTTACGGGCAGATGCAAAGGATACAATGGGGTAGGAAGCGCAGCGGACGGAGGGGAAAGGTTATTTCCCCTCTTGACTGGTGCAAGGCAGGCAACGCCCACCGCAGGTGCCCTCGGAGAGCGCACAAGACCATACGGAGTGTGGTCTATCTGTGCGCACCCCATAACTGGGGTGAACCCATACTCCCGGAGATACTGCTTACACTCCCTGCGAAAAACTGCCACCCGCAAAATCTTTTGAATTGGCGTATCCGCCGCTGTTTTCTTTTGTCTTTGTTTCATCGGCGTGACCGCCGTTTCTGTCTTTTTCATCTTCCATCTCATCCGCATTTTTCTCCATCCTTTTTACGTTTTCCACCGCCTGCCTGCACTCTGCCGAAGCAAGAGCCGCTGACAAGATCACATTCAGTTCTTTTTCTTCATACTGATAACATTCCGGGAAATACTTTGCAACAATGCCGCCCATCAGATATTTATGATGGTTCTGTGCTTTCCTGCGTTTCTCATTCTCCTTTTTGCGCTCTGCCTCATATCTTGCCTTTGCCTGTTCCAGATTTTTCAGTGCCTTATCCATTGCAGCACTGGTTTCATTCCTGTTTTTTATCATGTGTTTATACTCCTTTTCTCATTTTTCTGTTTGATTTTTTATTTTATGGCATAAAAAAACAGCCTGAACCTTTTCCATGTCCATAGCCGCTCTCCTGCCATTTGGTTTTCTATTTTTCTTAATTTCCGTATTTTCACGGACAGCTTTCTTCCTGACACAGAGCTGTCACCTCTGTGTGCGGTTCTTTCATAAATTTCCCGCATTTTTATGGCGGTTCATTTCCTGCATCCTCTGCCTTGCCCATTGGCTGTGCTCCTCGTTTACCTTTCTCGGTTTCCGAAGATTGATGAGGTGTTTTTCACAGGAATAGGTTTTACTCACTTCGGTCTGCTCTACCACCTGGTAATGCTCCGGATAAGCTGCAGCCAGTGCATCCAGTTTTCGCATCATCTGCGGGCTGGCTGTATAAATACTGGCTTCCTGTTCATCATTATTAAAATTGATAATCGTTTCCTGCTCATACTTTGTCAGTTTCATCTGCTTTTTTCTCCTTTCCGGCTCCCGCCTGTTTTGCTTTATTTGTATGCTGTTCCATCCACAAAGCCAGCTTCTGCTTTGTGACAAGTTTCCGCCCTCCCACCTGCAAGGTTGGAAAATCCGGACGGTTTAATAGCTGATACGCTCCTGCCTTTGAAATAGAAAGGGCCGATGCCAGCAGTTTTGCATCCAGCACGTCCGGCAGCGTTTCAAATAATTCTTTCCCCACAAAAATCACCCCCTGTCCGGAAATGGGTAAAAGAAAGCAGCTATCGTAAGGATAGCCGCCGATGGGATGGATGGATTAGAATGTTTCCAGATATTTTTGATATTCTTCCGAGATAAAATCCTCATAACAGTCTGCAATATGGCGGATTCTTTTCAGCACCGCACCGTGTGTCTTATAGCCTACAGCTTCCGCAATCTCCTGTAACCTATGCCCCTTCATTTTCATTTCCAGAATCTTTTTATCACGTTCGGAAAGCCCTGCAGCAAACTCCGCAATCTGAAGCTCTGACAACACCGAATTTTCAAACGCACTCCTTGTATCCGGAATATCAAAGTCTATGCTATTTTCTTCTGCATCCTCTGCAAGCTGCTCTATGGATACCGCCTTTTTCCTGGAACGGCTGTGTTCCCACGAACGCATGAAGTCCAGTTTTACCTGACTTCCCCTTTTATCGAAGTCCTCAATGGTTCGGTTGTTCCAGATTTCATCGATCATAGGCTGCCAGTTCTGTTCCTGTATAATTTCCGGCACGAGGGTACCGATCAGGTTGCCAAACTGCTGATAAGTAAGCCACGGAAGTTCCGTTCCCTCCGGCACGTTGTAAAGCTGCTGGAAAGAAAATCCGCTGACCTCAAATTTGTCACGCAGGAGCGGAAGCATAGAGTAAGAGAGCCGCCACAACGGAAAGTCCCCGGAATACTGCGCCGCACTGCCGGGTATCTCCCGGTAGCCGCCTTTTTGATATGGAACTTCAAAATACTGCCATGCGCTCCATGCCACACAATCCCATACCAGTTCCAGAAATGTATCATTGTTTATCATACTGTCATATTTATCCGTCCGCAGCACCTCATAAGGGCAGCGTGGGAAGTTCAGATAAACAGGACGTTTGCTGACAAACTCCTGCGGCAGACTATAAAATAATGTCAGCCATGCTTTGCCGCTGTTCTTTGGAATTTTTATCACCTGTCCCTGCTTCATTTCAATGATTTCTCCATTGTCATTCTGCTTCTGTTCTTTTACATCTTTCATCCAAAATCACCCCCCTACTGATACATGGCAGAAGTCCCATTAAAATGTTCCAATATTTTTGAATATTTTTGAAAAAGTTTTTTCTCTTTTAAATTTCACAATCTGTCCGTTATTTTCTAATATTTTTCTTCTGCTGTCCATCTGTTTTCAGCGGACATAAAAACAGGCGGTACCCAATCTGTTTGAATACTGCCTGTCACTATAATCTTTTTGTATATCCTATGCGTTTTCCCGCAGCCACCGATTGATGATATACTGCCAGTCCATTCCATCCTGCATGACACGCAGAACTGTAACTGTTTTCACTGCTTCATCCACAGTATAAAACAGCAGATAGGATTCACACGGTTTCATGTAAATATCATAACCACGATACCGGAAGCCTGTTGTATTATACCCGGTCGGAAGTGTATCAAGTGCAAGAACCGCTTTTTTAATCTTTTTGGAAAAGTTTTCTGCATATTCCCGGTACTTAAATTGCTGAAGGATATATTTCTTTTTTTCTTTCACATCCAGCTTGCCGCTCTGGGCAATGACAACTTTGTATTTTTTGTTTTCCATCCGTACCCCTTATACTGCATCAATTTCTGCCCATGCTTCTTCCACTGTCTGCACTCTGCCATTTTCCATATCGTCAATGGCTTCATCCAGCTTTGACAGAAGGACATCCATTGCATCGTTGATCGTATAAGTTGTTTCACGGGATTTCGTTGCCTGTGCCAATGCCATAACCATCACCCTTTCTTAAAATAGCACTCATGTTTCTGTCTTTATCATACCACGAACCATCAGAAATATCTATCATTTTTTGACAGTCACACAACACTGGATCTGATTTAATTATTCACACATTTTTTCATTAAACTTATAACCAACTCCCCACACAGTCTGAATATAGACCGGATGACTCGGATCATCCTCTATTTTTTCCCGAATATGGCTGATATGGCTCATCACAATGTTGTAATCACCGGAATACGGTTCCTGCCAGACCATATCATAAATCTGTTCTTTACTGAATACCCTGCCGGGATTTTGAGCGAGAAGCTGGAGGATTTCAAACTCTGTATAAGTCAAGGCAATTTTATCATTATTCCGCATAACCTCTCGTCGCTCTAAGTCAAGCATTATTCCCTTGTGTTGTAAGTTCGATTTTAGATTCATTTTTTGAAATATAAATTTTTCTCTACCAGCATCCAAAATGGAAATAACAGATTCTATTAAATTTTCTTCATCTCCATCAAAAGATAGCAATAAAATTTTTCCTATACAGCTCACCTCATATTATTTCATGCTATAAAACACTATAACTTTACATTCACTTAAACCAAATGATACAATTTCCCCTCATGGATTTTAAGTACCACATCTGCAGCATCAGCTATTTTTTTGCTATGTGTTACGACAATTACACTTTTTCCCATTTCATGCGCACTTTTCATCAATATCTTAATAATTTCGTCTGCAATTTCTTCATCCAGATTTCCTGTAGGTTCATCTGCAAGCAATACCTTCGCAGGACTTGCTAATGCTCTTGCAATAGCCACTCGCTGCTGCTGTCCTCCTGATAACTGTAAGACCTGCCGTTTCCAGTCTTCCCTCGGTATTCCAACCGCTTCCAAAATTTTCTCTATGTCTTTCTTTCCACCCAGCATCACATTTTCTTCTGGAGTCAAATAATCTATCAGATTATAATTCTGAAAAACCAATGACATATTTTTCTTTCGATAGTTGTGTAGTCCTTTTTTTCTTATATTTACCCCTTCATAATAAATTCCCCCATCCGTCGGAGAATCCAAACCTGCCAAAAGCGATAAAAAAGTTGTCTTACCGGAACCACTTGGTCCCAAAATGGCATACATTTTTCCTATCTCAAAGCCATATGATATATCATCTAAAACTTTTTTGCCTTTATTCGCCTTATAGTAATAGACAACATTCTTTGCCTCAAGAACAATGTTTCCTGCATTTTTACTCATTTCTATAACCTCCTACCCCGTTATTCAGCTCATTTCACTTAATATCTGCTTCGGCCTTTTCTTCATTATCGTGATTCCTGCTACTAATACTGCAATAATCAAAATACCTGATATCATCCCAATATCCATCAGAACCATTTCTTTCGTTATATGAACCTCCACATCTTGTATTTTTAAATCCGGTGCAATATATCCATCTATATAGGTACCAGTATTTTCCTGTTCCTGCTGTTCTAACCTTAAGGTCTGCGTTTCTTTCGCTAAATATGAAGCTGAAGTCTCTGCAATAATTGGGAAAATTGCAAAGGATAACAACATCCCTATAATACTTATCATTACTGCTTCCCATAAAAACTGTACCCATATTTCAAATTTGCACTTTCCAAGTGACATCATAATTCCTATTTCTTGCGTACGATTTTTTATCCAAAACAGAAAAACTAAAACTAAAATCACAAGACCTGACACTGAAACTATTAGTAATAATCCCATACTCATCTGATCCATCTGCCCAAAATTTTCTGTCATATTTTTAATATTTCCATTATTATCAATTAAGTCATATCGTGACCAATCTATATTCGCTTTCTGTACAGACTTTTTAACTTGATCGTACTTCCCTGCATTTTGGACTTTGAATATAGCATACTGATAGAAAGGATTTCCTTCATTTCCGGATGGTTTTTCCGGGAAACTCATATCCGTAAATATTGTATTTTCTGGACGATAAGAATCCCCATACATAATAGATTTTCGTTCTTGCTTTGTTTCATAAATTCCGATAATCTCGGCACTGTATATTGTGGAATGTTCTTTGTCATGGTAATCATTAAACTTTAATAAGTTCCCAGTTTTTAAATGGTTTAGTTCTGCCAATTCTTTCGAGATGACACAAACATCCCTGTCATCTTTTTCAATCATTCTTCCTTCAATCAGTGAAATCTTACCTGCAGATACATCCATATCCATTTCCATTATGCGATTACCTCGTAGGTTGACACCGCCTACATCCGTACTTTGATCCATATCTGAATCTTCTATTCTCGAAAAATTGACCGGATTCACAACAGTTGCTATTGTTATCAAATTATATTCCTCAATCCCCTCCACCTGAGCTATTTTTTTTACATCATCTTCCTTAACCGTCTCAAATGAGTTATCTGTAACTACCATATCCGCCCCATTTTCTAACCATTTATGAGTAACTCCTCCATAACTGCCCTCCCGATCACCCAGTACATCCATTGCCTGATCTAATCGCTTTCTCCTATTCTCCTCATTTCCTTCTATGCGAAAGGTAGCCCCTATTGCCTGTCTTGTAGCGTCTTGTGTATAAATACTTGCTGAACGGCTTGCCATAGCACCTAAAAATAGGCCACTCATAACAATTACAATAAACAATAGAATAATACTTTTTATCGGTTTTCTTAACACTGAACGTACTCCTCTTTGTAAAACATTCATGTTATCCCTCCATTTCTGCTAAAATTTTTTTTGGCTTTGTACATAATATTGGAAAAAGTGAAATAGAAATAGAAAGCAATAAAATTATTGTTCCTGATAATATGAGATAACATATATCTTTATTTTGTGCATATATTTGCATAGATGTAAAAGCCCCAATACTTTTCCAATCTAAAAACTTTTCCAATACTATCAGCATCTTATCTCCAGTATAAAGAGCTATTATTGTAGAAAATCCAAATACTGAAAAGCATTCCAAAATAATCTGCATAAACAAATCTACTTTTGTTTTTCCAAGACTCACATAAATTGCTATTTCTTTCTTTCTGGCTCTCATCCACATAGACAAAAGCAATGTTATTACAAGTACAGACGATACAACCGATAATCCCAACATCATTTTTACAACCCTAACAACTTGTAAGAGCGGAATTTCCATTTTCTGAAACAGGTTATCTGCTTTCATCACTCTATAGTTTTTCAAAATGCGTGTTACTTCTAGCTGTGTTCTGCTCAACTGCTCTGGATTATCTACATATACGATTAAGTTTTCATATCCGCACGTTTCTTGTAAATGACATACGAACTCGGGTTTTCCATAAATTGTATTTTCAATTCTGTTTACTGCTAATGGTTCCTTCCCTTGCTTTTCTTCTATACCCGAAATATAGATTCCTGATATGCTTGCCTGTGATTGTTCACCTGAATGAGATTTGAAACAAACAGTTTCCCCTATTTCCCATTGATTTACTTCTGCAAGAAACTGATTTACTACTATTTCACCTTCTTTGCGAGGATATTTTCCTTTCGTCAGATGAATTTGCCCGTCAGCAAATGGGCCATCATCTTCAAGGCTATCGTAGGCCATTATGCGCAATTTTTGGTTGTCTGCATCAACACTCTCACTTTTCGTTATAATTTTAAAATCCATTGGATATAACTGCACTTCTGCTACTCGATTTACCGCCTTCACATTTTCCAGTTTCTCAAGTTTTTTGTATTCATCATCCGTAAACAATTCCTCCGCTTTTTCCCGTTCGATCAACAATTTCGCTTTTGATTTCCCTAATAGTTCAATTCTTGCTACTTCGGATGCCCGTAATATAGTGACAGTAGATAAAATCATTGTTTCGGTAATAAGCAATACCCAAAACAAGATAATCGCTTTTCCTTTTTTCCTGAAAAGGTAGCGGAATGCTCTTTCTGCAAAATTCATTCCCATTCTCCTTCCTTTTCAAATCGGTCAATAATTACCCTTTTAGCCAAAAACGTACCATCCTCCTGGTAATCCCCATACAGATAGAGCATTGACTGCTTTTTCACTTCTTCTTTCCGGCAATCCTCAAGCGTAATACCCGTCATCGTTGAATGAGAAATCTGAAAATAGGTATTTTCTCCATATACTATTTTCACCTGATTCATTTCTTCAACAACCGCTCCCGGAGCAGGAACCATTTCTGCATCATCCGTCTGCGTCCCTATGCTGATATTACATCCTGTGTCTGAAAATTCCAAAACAGCTCCACGCAAATCTGCATTTGCCAACACTTCTGAATCGTCCGCTGAGTTCTCTTTGTCATCAGCATTACTACTTGACTCGTTCTCGTAACCGCCTTCTTTTTTCTCTTGATCATTCAGTATATCAGATACATTCTCGGTAGTTGTCTGATTATCCCCTGTTACTTTTGAATCAAAATTTTTATTGCTGCACCCAACAACTGATACGGTTCCTATACAACCCAAACATAATACTATACATATTTTTTTCTTCATTTATAAAAAATCCTCCATTACATATTTTTTCTTTATATTATAAAAATTGAATGTATGATTTTCCCGTTTTTTTTATGTATTTTATATGTATAAAAAGGCTGTTGTGATTTTCCGTCACAACAGCCTTCTGGTTGGTTCATAACATCTTATTTCCACTTTTATGCCTTTTTCTGTATTTTCAATACAATAAGGAAACTGATGCTGTTCTAAAATCATTTTTGTAATATATAATCCCAAGCCGCTTCCACCAGTTCTTTTATTTCTGGATTTATCAATACGATAAAATGCATCACATAATTTTGGAATTTCTTTCTCATCAATAGATTCCGTTTCATTTTCAATCCAAAAAATTATTTCTTCACCTCTTTTATACACTCCAACCCATATATTTCCATCCTCATTCGTATATTTAATTGCATTTCCTACCACATTACTTATGACCTTCGTGAAAAGAGCTTCATCTGCCCGTATCCAAGTTGATTCTTCTATTCGTATATGAAACTGTAATCCCCTATCAATAGCCATATCTTCCTGTTCCTTAATCACATTCTCAACAAGTTGGTGAAGTGGTATATCTATCAATTTCAACTCAAATCCCGATGTTCTAATTTTTGAAACATACAGAATTTCCTGCACCATATTCTCCATGGAATTAGCTACTTCAAAAGAACGTTTTAAATATCTATCTCGGTCTTTATATCCCCCTACTTCTAATAACATTCCCTGAATTTGTCCTTTTAGAATTGTAATCGGAGTTTTTAATTCATGCGAAACAGCTGAAAAAAAAGCCATTTGTTGTTGTTCCAGTTGCTGCTCAAGTTTGATGCTTTTCTCTAAATCAGTATTTTTTTCTTTCAATTCATCCAAAGCACTCTCTAATTTTTCCGAAAGTTCGTTCAGATTTTCTCCCAAAATTCCAATCTCGTCCCTCCGGTCTTCTGTATATCGAACTCGAAAATCAAGATTTGCCATTTTTTTTGAAACTTCACTCACCTTTAAAATTGAACGCGTAATATATTTTGTGTATAAAGCAGCAATAGCTAATGCTGCCAAAAAAGTAATAGCCCCCAACATAGGTAAAATTCTTTTTAATGATTCCAGTCCAATATTTACTTTCTCCTTGTTTCCAAACACTTGAATCCAATATGTTTTTCCATTCGTTAACTTACAGGAATAAGATTCCGTTATCCCACTGCCTAACAGAATATCTTCTACATCTGTTCCAGGAGCCAGTGAATATTCCATATCTCCATATATACCAAGTACCTTTTCGTCACTATCTTTTAAGACAATAGAAATCCCATGCTCCAATGCAAACATTTTTAATATTCCATCTATTTCCTGCACTGAAGTATTCGATAATTGAAGTACCATTTTTTCCGTCTGATTACTCAAACTTCTATCCAACTCTAAAAAATAGCTCCGTGACATCCCCAATGCAACCATTCCATAAATCGCACTACCAACAGTAATCAATAAGCATACTGTAATTATAAATATTTTTGTAGACAAATGTTCTCTAATTAGCTTTATCAATTCGATACCCCACCCCTCTTACCGTTTTTATATAATCCCCTGCTTTTCCCAATTTTCTCCGCAAATTTTTGATATGATTGTCAACTGCACGTTCTTCACCTTCAAATTCATATTTCCATAGACGATTTAAAAAGCTCTCTCTTGTTATCACGCATCCCTGATTTTCAATCAATTCTTTCAAAATTTCATATTCTTTCTGTGTCAAATCAATTAACTTTTTCCCTATTTTCACTTGATAATTTCCTACAATCAATATTATCTCTCTGTATTTTAACTCGTGATCTTTTGTTATATCTACTCCTTCATATCTACGCAGAACAGCTTCTATTTTTTTTATCATAATTGGAAGAGAAATCGGCTTGGGGATATAGTCATCTATTTGCATTTCAAATCCCTTTATCTGGTCTTCTTCTCTTCCCAATGCACTTATCATAATGATTGGTACTTCCGATTCTTTTCGTATTAGTTCACAAACTGCATACCCATCCATTTTAGGAAGTAAAATATCGAGCAGTATCAAGTCAATTTGTTCTTTCAGAAAAACCGCAATACCATCTATTCCATCAGATGCCGTAATCACTTCATACCCTTGATCCTCTAAAAAAAACTGTATCAGCTCTTGAATATCCAAATCATCTTCTATAATTAAAATTTTTTTCATTCTTAGCTACCTCTTATTTTCCGTTTTTTTTATTTTATCAGTTTTTCTTGTAGTTTTTGTGTATTTCGTTTTTTTAGTATCAACTTTTTTCAAATTACTATCTTAAACAAACACTTACTTTTACATTATCATTTTAAATGTTGAAAGAGGTAGCAGAAAATGCTTTTCGCACCTTCTGTCGCTTTTCACTTATGCTTCATTTATTGCCTTTTTTCTTTGCTAATCCATATCTATTTCTGGCTTCCTTGCTTCCTGTCTGTTCCAACATTTCCTTTTTCTTTGTTTTTTAGCGTATTTCTGTATGGAATTAAAATTGCTTCCATATGCCTATAATACTTGAGCGAACTCTATGGCTGTCTGCGTTTCTCCGAAAGAGGATGCCCAACTGTCAAAATGTCCCAGCCCCAGCTTTTGAAGCGTACCATACTGAAGGTAACGCATATTGGTGTAAAGCTCCGTCATACTGTTTGAAA
>OGEK01001288.1_pt1 | contig 18249 bp, 18 predicted proteins | sample 1570641 | NCBI WGS metagenome assembly OGEK01 (sample SAMEA2582136, study PRJEB24529) | metagenome | biome: Human gut stool | place: China | collected 2011
GGACCAACCGATTTAATTGAGGTCAGCAGTGTATAATCACGCCTCAGTGCAGGGCAGGCTTTGATATGTGCTTTAATCTGCCGCTCGATATTGCTTACCTCCTCGCGCAGAAGCTGCGCCATTCTACAAAAACGAATCAGGATTGAAGGGTACATGTCCGGATCCTAGCACTGGATATGATTAAGGCCCCAGCTCTTTCTCTGCTGGAATCATCCTGCTTTAAAACGATTCATGTTAAGATAAGTGAACCGTTTAACATCAACTTGAGAAACATATGGTAACTATAGGGTGGCCGACAGCAATTATTTTTATCATGGGTTATTACTGGCCTGCTTGCCTTTTTCTGGCTGTTTCATTAATAGCCTGCACATTTAGTCTCACAAAAAAAACAAAATGGAGAATTTTAGGGGCAACACTGGCTGGGGTCATTATGACCCCAGCAATATTCTTATGGTGGGTTTCTCTAACAGTATAATAATTTATCAGTGTTTTTAACCCGATAATGAGAGACATCATGAAAACTGGATTATTTTTAAATGACTTCATATTTTCTGTCCTGTTCCCTAGTTACGGCGTTGATGCACAAAGCATGGTGTGGTATTAATCTCACAATTAAGATTTAAATGAAAAAGTTGCGGAATGCAGGAGGCTAGCTAATCCACGCAGCACAGAAGATTATCGAAATGCTATAGAAGCCAGCGTTCGCAGCAATTCATACATCAAAGCCCATGAAAAAAAGTGGTAAATGTATAGCCAGGCCGCAGTGCCTTCTATCTTATATCACTGAAGCTATAAAAAATGCCCTGAATCTAATGTTTCCGGGCATTTAAGAGCTTTAAACTGTGCTCCAGGATGTATGCTGTTCGGATTATGACAGCGCTATTTCTTTGAAAGATTACTTACCAAATAGCTTTTCATGCACCCATCCTTTATTAGTCAGAAGGAATACATTCGTGACTTTCATTCCATTTTGCTCTGAATCGACATCTTTTCTTATCTGGCGGACTGCATTAAGAATCTCTGGAGATTTTGCCCAGTCAGGGATTTCACTCACTTTATACACGAAAGACACCCTGGAAATTTTTTGTCCCATTGCGTCAGATGGTTCGGTAAAATTGCTAACTTCTGTCACAGTTGCCTTTCCAAAACAGAATCCACCAAGATTCTCACCTCGCATATTAGTTCCCGCATCCTGCTTATAATACTTTCTGCCCTCAACTGTCAGATCATAGCTGTTCACGACTATATCGTGCGCCTTAATCCCCCATACAGCATCTATATGTTTACGTGATAATTCCTTTTCGGTTAATAACCCTTTTTCAGCCAGTGCCTGCATTATTTCTGGCATGTTGTTAAAGGAAACTCCATCTGTTTTGTAAGGAAAGTTAGCTTTGATATAACATGCCGGATACACAGTATCCAGATACTCCTGTGCAGCTGCCTTGAAGTTACTTTCAGAGGGTTTTTTGGGGTCATTACAACCAGCCAGTGCCAGCATACCAATACATAATAACAGTGTTTGATTATTTATCTTCATATTATTGCGTCCTTGTGGTTTCCTGAAAGCGTTTCCCTTCACTCAGTGCGTGTATCAAAAATGTTACATGGCTTATGTAAAAGGAACACCAAAGTTAAAAAATACATTCTCACCGTCCTTTGTCAATGTTGGAGTGGCTTCATAGTGGGCTGGCCTGTAAACATACTTCGCTGCAACTGGTTGAGAAGATGAAAGAAGGCAATATGACGAATTTAAGAAAGCCTGACGGATAGTTCATTAAAAAACATTTATCGCTTCGATAATTATAACCTGATGCGACCGGGCTGAATGTTTTTGAAACGGTTTATCTGCCGCAGGAGGGGCAACAAAAGAACATGTGCCGTGATCCACGAAAGCAATATCAGCGTCTGTCAGCTGATAGCCTGGCCTGAGGAGTCAGCCTTGCACTGCAGAACATGACTGGCAGCTATCGTGGTAGCCTGGTTCTTGTCTGCCTTACACTGGCAGACTGCCGTGGAAATCAGGGATGCTGTGGCATGGTTTATGTGATGTACAGACCATTGCTGCTTCTGATTGAATTTATTCTTCCCCATCAGAAATACAGAAACTATTTGTTTCAGAGGGCGTTTTGGGCTGTTAATAGTTTGTCGTGACCGCTACTCTGCAACAGAGTCATCATGTCCTGTCGATATGGCCCACATTTTCACCCTGTTTTCTGAGTACTGTAGGCAGTTATAAGCTCTGTTCCCTTGTTTTTTCAACGACACACCATAGAAGTAGGCTTTTATATTTTCCTGTTCAAGGAAATCCTTGACCAGGTCACTCTGGAGGACTTCCTTTCTTTCTTTACTCGTGTTAGTCCGCATAGCATTGACCATCGCAGACGTTGCTGTGTCGCCATACTTTTCGAAACCGGCATAACAGAAAACCAAATCAGTGGCCTTCAGGTCGCCAGCGATAGATTCAAAAATCTCTGAACCTGATATCTGAGGAGAGACCAAAATTAACATTATGCATGTAAATAGTTTCATCGCGAAATAATTACCCGTAAAAAGCTGAGTATTTTACATACAGATAAGAATCTTTCCTAATGTAAATTGACGGGATTTATGTTAACAGGCGGCCATTATTGCTTACCGTTACCTCAGCAGCAAACTGCCGCTCCCCCCCGGGAAATCATGTCTTTTATGTCGCAGACTTTGTAAAGCCCGTTTTCGGGGTTATAGGAGTGATCTGAACTTCTAAAGAGCAGTACAGGGGAGAACGTTAATCAGGGGGGAGGCGGATTACCGGCTTCGCCGGATTTACGGCACCATATAGCTGCACAGTAACATGCTGTATCGTCTGGCACCGGAATACCGTGTAAGCGGTACTCCGGTGTGCTTCACAGCCGTCATGCGCTGAATCGTACGCGAGAATAAAACGTTCGTTATGTGAAGGGGTGCATGCTATTCCATGTTATTCAGGGCCGGATTTTGTCTTCTGCAGCTGCTGGTGTTGCCCGAGTTCATAATCAATGAATGCGCCAATCATCGCCCGATAGGTTTTTTCGATAATCGTTTCGGGAAGTCCAGCTTCAGTGGCCTGTTTACGTACCCTGTTGATTACCTGCTCGACACGGTCTGGTGCCCGGACAGCTGCGTGGTCAGTTTTAAAAGCTGCTGCAGCTTTAACACATTCGCTGCGTTGTGCGATTATCCTGACCAGCTGACTGTCAATTTCATCGATTCGTTTTCTGACGTCTTCAATGCATGAAAAGTTCATATTAAAACCACCTGACTAGTACACGGGTCTGCAGAATACACCCGTCTTTAATTAAATGCAGTATTGGATTCTGAAAAAATCCCGGCTGGAGGAAGGGAAACATGAAGCAGAAATACCCGCAAACCTGCAACTGTTGTCAGAGCGATAGATTGTGCCCATGAAGACCTGCTTCATGCCAGCATCAGCGGTTCTCCCATGGATGTGCTGACAGAGCCTCCCGCAGCATACAGATGAAGTTTTCGGTACGGGGAGAACGGGAGGCGGGCATCTCTCCAGTCAGAGCAACAATATCAGCATCAGGCAGGTGGTAATCCGGCAGAATTCTTATCAGCGATCCATTGTTGAGCTGTGGAGTAACATCCCACTCCGAGCGCATAATAATTCCCAAACCAGCCAGTGCCCAGGCTTTCACCACTCTTCCTTCATTACTGGCGAGACGGGGTCTTATACGTACCGGAAAATCATGCACACCACGTCTGAAACGCCAGAGTGTAACGTCCTCACTGTTTTCACGCAGAGCAATGCAGTTGTGTCGCAGTAAATCTGCCGGGACTTTCGGTATGCCGTACTTTTCGAGGTAATCCGGTGCTGCGCAAATTAAACGGCGGTTTCTGGCCAGTCTGGTACAACTCATGGAGGAGGCCCGTAATTCTCCTATATAAATGACTACATCCCACTGATGCATCGAGGTCCAGCAGGGGGCATCAGAAAGCGTCAGTTCAGCTTCAAGGTGAGGATGTGTTGCCGCATAATGTCCGAGCAGAGGGGCCACATAGTCATTGCCGAACCCCAGAGGGGACAGCACCCGCAGCTTACCCGTTACCTGCTGGCGGCGATTGTCAATGACCGCCTGTAGATCGTCCAGCTCAGCCATCACTCGTTCTGCACGAGACAATACAAGCCATCCTTCGTCTGTCAGGCTAACGTAGCGCGAAGGGCGCTGGATAAGTTTAACACCGAGTCGGGCCTCAATTGCCTGCAGACGCTGCGTGACGGATGGTGGGGAGATATCCAGTGCTCTTGCCGCTGCTGCGAGTGTTTTATGTCGGGCTATAACATGGAAAAAACGGAGATCGTCACTACTTATCATTAGGTTTTATCCTAATAGTAAATTACCAAATCATTAATTTTAAATTAAAGCAGACAGTGAAAGAATAAAGCAACAAATCAGATACAGGAATATCGAAATGACATCTCCAGACTGGCTGCACGATCCGGAAACACCTTACCTTCTTATTGATGAGGCACGCTACCGTAACAATATTCACCGGCTCTACAGTCATATAGAGGGTCTGGGTAGCCATGTGCGTCCGCATCTGAAAACGCTTCGTTCGGCGGAAGCGGCAGCTTATCTGCTAAAAAATGCGAATTCGCCTGCCACTGTTTCAACCCTGGCCGAGGCGGAAGGTTTTGCGAAGGCCGGATATACTGATTTACTCTATGCTGTAGGGATCACACCGCATAAGCTGGACAGGGTCGCACGGCTCATTCACCGCGGTATTAATCTGCATCTGTTGTTGGATACACCTCAGCAGGTTCGGGAACTCAAAGAATATGCTGTTCTGCACAATATCACTTTCTCCGTTTTCATTGAGGTGGATTGCGATGGGCATCGTGGAGGTCTGCCAGCAGACAGCACGCTACTGACAGAACTGGCCACCATGATGGATGGAGAGGGGGTAGTGCTGACGGGACTGCTTGCACACGCCGGAGAGTCCTATAGTTGTAACAACCACGAAGCGATTCGCCTCGCGGCGAGGAAGGAATGCGAAGCCATACGTGCAGCAGGTGAGCGAATTCGGGCTATGGGCATCACCTGCCCGGTTCTGAGCGTGGGTGCCACCCCAACGGCCCACTTTTGCGAAGAGCTGGATGGTATCAGCGAAGTCAGAGCGGGTGTATTCACCACCTTCGATCTGGTTATGAAAAACGTGGGAGTCTGCAGTATTTCTGATATTGCCATGTCTGTTGTGACCAGCGTCACTGGCTATAACCGGGCAAAAAACTGGATCTTCGTTGATGCGGGCTGGATGGCACTGTCACGTGATCGCGGAACCGCATCACAAGCTCATGATTACGGTTATGGTCTGGTGTGTGATATGAATGGGACTCCTCTGGACAGGGTTTGCGTCAGTATGACCAGCCAGGAGCACGGTATTATTTCACTCCCTGCTGGTTGTGGGCTGACTACAGATATGTTTCCTGTGGGCAGCCGGTTACGGATACTTCCTAATCATGCATGTGCTACGGCAGCTATGCATCAGCAATATCAGGTACTGACAGAGGAAGGCAAACAGACAACATGGCATCGTATTACTGGCTGGTAGCCTAGTCGCCTTTACGCCCGATCCTGAGCTTGTATTACGGGAGGTATGCCAGGTTTTAATCAGGCTACCTTCCGCATTTAGCAAGAGGAGGGCGAACGACCTTAACCAGTCAGTCGTTGTTTCGTCGGGTTAACCATGCCCCCCAGAACAGACTGGCAAAAAAACGGATGGGATCCTTAAACCCCGCGCCGGTGAGCAGTTCAAAGACAGCCTCTTCCGATTCTGGCGGCTCTGCGCCCTGTAAAATTTTGTTCATTTTTGCCTGGACTTCTGCTGCATTTGCACCGTTCATGCGCCAGCGGTTTGCCCACCCCGCCATAAGAAGAGGTTGTGAAGCGTAGGTACGGTAATTTCCTGCAACAATCAGGGGAGAGCCTGGTTTAAGACGTTTGGCTGTTTCAGCCAGAATTTCACGCTTTGCCTCATCACCCGGAAGGTGATGTAACACACCTGTCATGACAGCGGCGTCAAATACCGGGGCCTCATCCAGGTCAGAAATACCGCCATAAATGAATTGCACCCGTTCAGCGATTCCAGCCTCATTGATATTTTCACGGGCCAGATCCAGCATCGGCCGGGAGGGATCCACGGCAACGAATGACCACTGCGGCTCCAGTGATGCAGACGCTAAAATCTCACCGGCAGTGCCTCCTGCCCCCACTACCAGAATTTTTGCCGTTTTACCTTCCCCCAGGGAAGCCGAGAGCATGCACGCAGAAAGCTCGTGGCAGGCATCGTATCCGGCAAGCGCTATCCGGCTTTGCCGGGCATATTCTCCTGCGCGTGAAGCATCAAATTTTGCTGCAGAATTAAGTGTCATTCAGTCTCCGGTCATTGATTAAAGCAGGGGTAATTGTGTCACTCAGATATATAATACAAGATCACTGGTGGCTATTAATGTTAATAATATGACTGAAAGTCTGGTTTCCACGCTGAATCATGACCGTCTGACGGCCTTTCTGAAAGCTTTTCCGTTGCTCGCCGGGCATTGTGATGCGGCAGAGTCTGCAAATCTATTAATCATCGACACCTGTCATTCAGGTGAACCAACGCATTTGCTTTACCGTGCCCGTATGTCGGGGGGGCTACCTGAAGGGGTAAAGTTATGTGCTGCGGCCAGGATAGATTTTGGTGGCACGGATAATCCCCTTGTCGGTGCTTTGCCGGACGAGCTGTGTTTTTCTCTGGCTGAAATGCCGCAGTTACATGGGCTGGTTCAGCTCCTTATTACTGAGCTCGACACATTCCGTTGTGGTGGCAGTACGGTCCGGGCCCATCTGTGCGAAGTTGTGGTAGTGCTGGCCATTCGCCAGGCCATCGCCGCCGGGACAGTTGATGGTGGACTGCTGGCGGGGCTGGCGCACCCGAAACTTTACCTGAGTCTTGTCGCCATGCATGACAAGCCTGGACAGGACTGGAAAGTCCCTGACCTGTCCGCCATAGCAGGACTGTCCCGCGCACAATATGTTCAGGTTTTCAGAAAAACAGTCGGGCAGACTCCGGGAGCATATTTAACCAGCTGGCGCTTATCTCTGGGGCGGGCAAAACTGCGATCCGGGCACAGTCTGAAATCTGTCGCGGCTATGGTTGGTTTCGGAAGCGCCGCCGCATTTTCGCGTGCATTTGCCCGGAAATTCGGTCACCCGCCGGGCATGGACAAACCTCATAGGCTGCGGGGGTAAGTGAGCGATACGCTTTTTGTAAAGACGCATACTGGTAATGAAGCTTCACCACCCTGATGCTGTTGTTTTCTGCGGTGAATCCCCCTCTGCGGAGGGGTAGTCAGCAAAAGGGATTTCCTTTAGTGGCCGCGGGCGATGCCTGCCGGAGCCCGCTCACCGGGAGGCACCCGGCACCGTAGAGGGTACCAAACTATCAGATAGCGGGTTTGCCGTTTCGGATACTCCTGTTATGTTTAAACGGCTGTAACGGTAAAAAAACGATCGCTCTCCTGGTAAATCGGTAGCTCGGACTATTAGGTGCGTCTCGTTTCGTTGCGCAATCAGAATCACCTACTTTTTGCCCGCTCATCCGAGCGGGCTTTTTTCATCTGAAGTCCAGGATTGATGATACCGTTTATCCGCAAATTTCCGTTCAAAATCCTTTGAAAGTCACTGGTATGTTTATCAAATCCATTATTTTTATTTGATTGCCTGACGGATACAAATCATGACAATGATACCGCCTACGACCAATCCTGTCGCGGCAAGCAGTAGCGCAGGTTCCAGTGAGGAAAACATGCTTACGCTGGCAGAGGATATCAGGGGACCGACAAGTTGCCCTGTTGCATAACCTGATGTCAACATTGCGACATTTCGCGATACAGCTCCACTGGAAGCCTCTCTAGCCAGGCGCATTGTCAGTTGCATAATGGACAAAAATCCCAGGCCGGTTAGGATGGTCGAAACCAATAAACCAGCAGCACCAGGGAAAATCACAACACTTGCCACTCCCACCCCCTGACCGGTCATTGCAACTGCCAGAGCTGGTTTTACCCTAATACGTGCCCCCCAAAAGATAACTAACAACACTCCAGTGACAGCAGAAATACCGAACAGAGGCCAGAAGAACGCAGACTGATGCCCCGTAGAAAACAAACTATGAGCCATTTGAGAAAGAAATGTCGCGGGTAAAATATATCCAAAGCCAGCCAGAGTGTATGCAGCAAGCAAAGTCTTCATGTTACCGTCAGCCGATACCAACTTCTCGTTACGGGAGGAAGAGGGAAGGCTCGCAGGTAAACTGGGGAAGATAACAATAGCTACAATCACAGCAACAATGCCGTAAATGCACCACGCCTGTTCTGAGCGTAAAGACCAGACAGACATTCCCCAAGCCAAAACACCTGTTAAGGTTATACCAATGCCTGGGCCAGTGAAAACTGCGGCGGACATTTTAGGCGCCTGACTACGAGCCAGTTCCAGCTGCGTCCACGACGTGACGATGATAAGGGCCCAGGCCCCGCCTAAACCAGCCAGAAAGCGAAACATACATTGTATAGCAAAATCTTCGGTAAAACCTGACATTAGCGTGACCAACACCGTCATACCCAGGCCCACTTTCAGATAGCGTACATGATGCTTACTTATCTTGCTTGCATGTATGGCACCGACCAGGTACCCGATATAGTTCATTGCTGCAAGAATCCCCGCACTGGACAGTGAAACGTAACCATCGTTAATCATCAGCGGGATTTGTGGTGTAAGTGAAAATCGGCCAATCCCCATCACTGTGATGAGTGTCAGCATTCCTGTCAGCATCACTCTGACTGCCTGTGAAGGATGGCGAGTATCGGGAGGTATTGCTTGTTGAGACATGAATTGATTTACTCCGGTCATCTAATTTAATCTTGCCGTCAATGATAAAAATCAAAATAAGAAACAAAAATGGGGGAATTTATCCTATGACCAGATGTCATACCCCGGAGGTGTGCCGCGTCGCGTAAACAGGATGTAAAGCATTTCCTGACGAATCAACGTGCGCGGATCAACCCTGCCGATTATGGATTCAGTAATAAGAACCGGCGCGTACCGGGCTTACGTCGGGAGGAAGTGGCCCAACTTGCAGCGGTCAGCGTAAGTTGGTACACGTGGCTGGAACAGGGTCGTGATATCAATATTTCATTCGCAGCAGTTCGCCGTATAGGTAAGGTGCTCCGGCTAACAGCGGACGAACAGAGTTATCTTGAAGCTCTAATATTTGGCTCCGAACTGATACTGGAAGAAAGTAATCCGGTATCTACGGAAGTTAAGGCTATGGTAGATGCGCTTAATCCGCATCCAGCGTTTGTCAGACGCGCCAATCTGGATATCCTTTACTGGAACGATGCCGCAAGAGACAAAATATTTGACTGGTCAAGTATCCCATCTGAGGACCGTAACTCTCTTAAACTGATGTTTATTAATGATGAATACCGCAGAAGGATCCTTGACTGGGAGTCAGCGGCTGCACATACCATTGCTGCATTCAGAGCCTATTATGGCGTTAGCAGTCATGCTGAAAGTTTTGATGATGTGATACGGGATCTTCTGAGCAGAAGCGAACCGTTTCGTGATCTGTGGGCACGCCATGATGTCAGTAAAATTGGTGCGGGTAATAAACAAATTATTGATAGTCACGATACTACACATCATTACACTTACACTTCGCTTGAAATTGAAAATTCCCCCGGTATGTATTTGATATTTTATCTTGAAGACTAAAAAAGAAACATGTTATGCCATATATTGACTCTGCTAATGATTTCATCATAAATTGTCGGTGTGGTGAATCCCCCTGAGCGGTGGGGCGACCAGTCAGTTACAGTGATCTGTAAATGCAGCGCGAGCCATGTTGGCTGGGACATGCTCACCGGGAGGCACCCGGCACCACACTCGTTACTAAGCAAATTCGTAGCAGAGTTAACCCCCCTTGTTAACTCTGTTACGTTTAACGTTAGTAATGAAATGGGTCCTATGCCTCCTGCAAAATCAGTTGCTCGATTTCAGGAGAGCTCCGTTCCTTTGTATACCTGGAAATCCAATTTCAGCCCGCCTCTCTTGTGCGGGCTTTTTTAACTCAAACTGCTTAGTAGCCTTCCTTGCTACCTTTACACACTCATCCAAGCGGTATTTTCATCCTTTCCCCTTATATGGACGGTTTCGTTAACCCGGGCACTCAGCCAAGATTCCCGGTCAGATTCTGATGAAAATCGCTGCTGCGTTTATCAAGTCCCGTAATTTCCACCTGAATACCATGTTTTTCGTACCGGTACTGGATCCCGTCAAGAGCCGCAACGCTCGATGCATCCCAGATCTGCGCATGGGTCAGGTCAATAATCACTTTTTGCGGATCGTGCGCGTAATCGAAATGCTCGAAGAGATCATTGCTGCTGGCAAAGAAAAGCGGACCACGAACCTCGTAATACGCAATGCTGCCATCTTCATTCAGGCGACGGTGTGCCCGAATCACGTGCGCCACCCGACGCGCAAACAGTATTATTGCTGTAATAACACCGGCGAGGACTCCCAGAGCAAGGTTGCTGGTCCAGACCGTTACGGCCACGGTCAGAAGCATCACTACTGTTTCAGACCATGGCATCCGCTTCAGTGTTCCGGGCTGAAGGCTGTGCCAGTTAACCGTTTTTGCCGCCACAATCATCATGATCCCTGCCAGCACCACCATCGGAATTCTGGCCATCACTTCACTTAATCCCGTGACCAGGATCAGCAGTGTCAGACCGGCAGCGACAGTAGACACCCTGCTTCGTGCTTTGCCCATCTCTACATTTACCACTGTCTGGCCTATCATCGCACACCCGGCGATGCCGCCATACAAACCGGCCAGGATGTTGCCGATGCCCAGTCCCCAGGATTCCCGGCGTTTACTGGAACGGGTATCCGTAATATCGTCAACCAGTTTAGCCGTCAGCAGGGATTCCATCAGACCGACGAAAGCCACGCTCAGGGCAGCAGGCCACACGATCAACAGCGTGTTGATATCCAGTGGCACTACCAGTTCAGTAAACCCCGGAAGACCAGGAGCCATTGACCCTTCATCCCCCACATCAGGAACGTTAATCCCCATGGCCAGCGCAGTGCTGGTGACGACAACAATCGCAATTAATGGTGAGGGAATGGTTTTGAAAAGACGCGGCCCCAGCAGCACAATGGCCATCGTTGCGGCAAACATCCCCCATACCACACCTGTCTGTCCCCAGATATGCGGTATCTGGGCAAGGAAGATAAGGATCCCCAGGGCATTGACAAAGCCAATCATCACCGAACGTGGAATGTAGCGCATCATGCGTGACAGGCCGGTCAGACCGAAAAGTATCTGGATAATACCGGCAAGAATGACTGCTGGCAGAATATATCCAACACCATGGACATGAACCATCGGACCAATCACCAGAGCGATGGAGCCTGCTGCCGCAGAAACCATTGCCGGACGACCACCCAGCAGGGAAAGTGACAGACACAGCACGACAGATGCAATCAGACTGACTTTCGGATCCACGCCAGCAATGACAGAGAAGGAAATAACCTCCGGGATAAGTGCCAGCGCGGTAACCATTCCGGCAAGGCATTCGCGCGTCAACAGCGCAGGGGACTTTATCACCTGTGAAACTCGCTGTTGCTCTTCGGGTAGTAAATCTGAAGATCTGGAAATTTCAGATGGCATATTGATTCCTGTATTTTAATTGCTTAAGCACAATGATGGGAAACCAGAACTGACAATCAACGCGGGAAAATACCTGCGCAGCAGCCTTTACCTGTCTTCACTGAAGGAAGAACGGTGACCGGCAAAGACGCTTGTCTCCGTGTTCAGCTCTGCGACTTTTGCTGACTGATGGCATGAAAGCATCAGCCATTGAACGCCGGAGGGTCGACAGGTATTTCTCAGACTTTTTGTCAGCGCAGCCCTTACCGGGCAGTTTTTGTATACAGCAAAAGGCATCCGCAAACGGGACGCATCAGGACGCGTACTGGCTTCACTCAGTACGGCAGTTGGAAAAGAAAAAATCAGGGTGGCGTAAGACGCATTACAGCGATGAACTCCTGAGTAAGTGAAAGTATTCCGGCTCAAAACCATTCAGAAACAGCAGCCAGCTTTTGGCACTGCCCGACTAATTTTTTCATGATTAACTGAGTCGGTCAACATGACGACCGGTTAATGGAGTAGCTGACATCTGTTTCTCCGGCTATGCCTGTCGAAGGCGCCACTAATCGACTGGGCCCTGTTCAAATACAACTGGCACCTCCATGCGGCATAGCGGTACTCAAAACAGTAACTGCGTACTGCCTCGCCAGTCCGGGCTGTTTTTGAGCCGGGAAAGTAACGGATACCAGAACATTCCGGTTAAAGCACTTTCTGGTTACCAGAAATAAGAAAACAAGCCTGAGTGAAGCTGATGTAAAAACAGGGAAATATGGCATGCTGCACCCGGGCAGCGATTGCAACTGCAGTGGTCATTCAGAAAGGTTGCGAAATGTCGCCGGCAGAGAACAACTTCTTTCTCATGCCATGGCTGGCGACATCGCTGAAGTAACGTCTTCTTTGGTGTGAAATGGCACCCGACATTGAGTGGCTGCTGAAACATGGTAGTCAACTGGCTGTCAATGCCAGGCTGACCAGTAAGCCCGATTAGCCCTGGCGATCCATTTACAATTTAAAGCACTGTCAGGATGGCCATTAGTTAATATTCCAGTAATCCACTACATCTTTTTGATTAAAGGTTATGTAAAGACGATTGCCGTGTATCTCCGTGTTTCCACTTCGCTTATCAGAAAGCTTACTTGCAGTTGCTGATGCTTCGCTGGCAGAGTTGGCCATACCCAGCGCACTGCTGATAGCCCCCGCCCCCGGTATGTAGCCAGCCAGAGAAGATACACTATTGTAGTCAGCATTTTTATAATAAACCCACGTAGTGCCATTAGAGGATTTTTCATTAGTATCAGGCACGCCATAAAGCTGCTGAACCTGAGCTTTTGTCGTTTTACCTTCAACTATATGTGACTGTACATATGAAGCACTGAACTTATCTTCTCCCCCGCCCGATGAGCATGCACCCAACAAAAACGTGGTAGCAATAACAAAACATTTCAGGTTGCTGTTCATTTGTAACCTCATTGTTGGTTTTGTGTAAATTTCATGCATTTTATTACCATGAGCAATAGCTCCAGGCAACCAATTCCGTTGATAAACAATCATGGCTGGGTATTATTGCCAGCCCTGATTTAACTCCTGCTCCATACACAGTCAGGCATGTACTGAGTCGCGCTTACAGTAACTGTTCAACCTGATGTGCTGGCGTGAAAGGTGAAGCGGAGGGCCATATGCTGCAAATCAAGGTTCAGCGGTGCCGATTTTTATGACCTTAAGGGAAGGGGGGCGGCTCACTCTGCTTCAGTGGTGGTAGCTAATCACCACAAACTGATAGATACAAGGGAAGGGGGTGGGAGAGGCAGAACCTGTCAAAACAGCAGCCGACTGGGCCGGGCAACGGCGCCATTTGCACGCGGTACTCCATTCAACTTCAGCTGGCGCCTCCATGCCGCTGACGCGGCATACAGAAGACTGGCTGCGCACTGCTCGCCAGTCCGGGCCTGATGTTCAATCCAGAGTCTGCGGTTCCGGATAAAAGCCGCTTCCGGTTAAGATATATTAAGCTCCCAAAAAAAAGGAAAAAACTCCCCAGTGAATCTGACAGAAAAATCGGCACATCTGGCGTGGTGCGCCCTCGTGGCGCTGGCATTAGCCAGGCAAAACGGTGACGTGGTGTCACCAGTACAGGAAAATATCTTTCTCACCCGCTGGCTGGCGACCGCTCTGAGGCAACGTCGTTTTTCACGCGATGTCGCTCCCGACATCGAGTGGCTGCTTAAACAGGGCCGTCAGCTGGGCGTCAATGCGCAGCTGGCCAGTAAGCTGAATTACCTGTGGCATTCCTGCACCGGCGAGCTGTCTGAGCAGAATGATCTGTTCCGGCTGAACCATGCGCTGGAGACAGCGAAGGCTATGAGCTGGAATTATCGTGTATTAAGCGACCGGGAATGGTCCGGCCGGAATGCCGTAGCCCTGAATGCCAGCGTGAACGGCATTTATCTTTCACGCTCCAGTCTCGATGCTGCTTTTGACGACGATGGTCGACAGATAAATCCTTTGATAGCGCTTCTGACAGGGAATGTGCCGGGGCTGGTGAAGTTGTTTATCCGCAGTGACTGGCAGGTGCTGCCTGATGATGCTGCTTCCCTGACTTATCAGCATTTGTTGATAGCCAGGGAGGCTTAGCCGCATGACAGCGCACCTAAGTTATACCAGCTATCACCTGCAGCGCTGAGGGCCCCGGGGGAGGCGGCGAAGAGTTTTTATGGTCAATACGAGCTAGGTCAGGTCTATGCGATCCCCCCTGGTTGTTGGATGTGAGATGACGATAAACTCGACCGCAGAATCATTGTCGTTTCTGGCCTGGTGTTTTGAACCTGGGGGAATCTCAATACCTTGCTGAATACCTATCTGATGTTCTTTCCCTTCCAGTTCCATAGTAAGAACGCCATTGAGAACGAAAAAAAACTGCCTGGACGTAGAATGGTAATGTCGTTTTTCACATGTTTTTGGTGGCATCTTTTCGTGAATAATCAGCATGTCCTGCCGGTTTACCAGGTACCAGCCATCACACTTATCACCCCATATGTAATGCTCAGCATTAGCTTTTGAAATCATGAGTTTATCCGTTTTAAGTTTACTAGTTTAGACCTGATGGGATGTTATACTTTGGTAGGTAATTTATTTGTAACGGTGATGTTGTGTTTAAATGATAAAAATATTAAGGATAAGAGCAGAGATCGTCAGCCACCGGCTTAACCTGAGTCTGCTCTTATATCATACTATTTCAGCCCAACGCTCAGGAGGTCGGTAATGCCATCATGTGGTACTTATTGCCATTGAAGTTAAAGAAACCGACGTCTTCGAACTGGTTGCGGGTATGAAACGCATACGAGCGCGGGTTCAGTACATTGACGAAGGTAACGATGACGGGATAACGCGGTGCGAACACCTTGCGCTGATACTCAAGCAGCAACTCGCCTACGCCCTGGCCACGATATTCTTCTGCGACACAGATGGGGCCATACTGGTATGAGCTAACCGCATCCAGATTTTTTCCCTGGTAGTGATATTCATTGAGAATACTTGCCATGTATTTAAACATGGGCCAGGGGCTGAGAAATTCCCACGATCCACCAAGCAACAGGCCAATGACCTTGTCGCATGTACTATCAACCGCAATCACCACACCACTTTCGGCTGAACGCAGTTCATTTAACTGCTGCTCCGTCATATCGGTTGTGACAAATCCATTCGCCCGTTGCTCGCCTGCAAGATTTTTTGCGTGATAGCGCTCCAGCAGTTGTTTCACCTCTGGGATGTCTGCATCTTGCGCCAGACGAATGACGATATTTTCATTGACCATTGCCATTTTATACTCCTGTAAAATATTTTACTGAAAGTGTCACCATCATCGCACCCACGGTGACAAACAGAACTTTGCGAATGATTTCACCATTGGTTTTAATGGCATGCAGACTGCCGATGTGATTACCTGCCAGGCTGGCCATAATCATCGGAATGCCGATTAAATAAGCCATCTTACCGGCAATCGCAAAGGCAACAAACGCCCCTATATTGGATGCAAAATTAAATATTTTGCTGGTCGCGGATGCCTGCAGCAGTCCAAACTTATTAATAACCGTTAATGCAATGATGAAAAGGCTACCGGTCCCGGGGCCAAAAAAACCATCATAAAAACCAACGATAAAACACACTACAAAGATTGCCAGGAAGTTAGTCCTGGCGGAGTCGTCTGCGGACTCTTTAATTTTTCCCTTGATCGTTGCTGCGAGTAAACCAACCGGTAATAGCACAACGATGACGATCGATAATGTCTCCACGGGCAACAATAAGATCACCTTCGCGCCAACATAGGCTCCCGCCAGGGCAGAAATTAATCCCGCAGGGATAACGCGCCATATAACAGACTTATTTTTAACAAAGTTCTTAATGGCGGCGATGGTGCCTATAGTACTCACCAATTTTTCCTGTCCCAGCGCAAGCTGGGGTGGCAGGCCTGTCAGGATAAAGGCTGGAATTAACACGAGTCCAGCACCGCCTGCAATCGCATCAATATAGCCCGCGATAAATGATGCAATAACCAGCAGGATCACCCCGAGAACAAGGTAATGAGCAATAACGCTTCCCTCAATGAACATTGAGTTATTAATTAAATCTGACATTTTTTGTACCGTTATAGTGTGCGCAGGTGGTGGAGACAAAGTGAAGAATCGACAAGCTGCATATCGGTGGGTCTGTGTTTCATAGCAAAAACCCGCAATAACCACCTGTCCGTGCCATCAAAACGAGGTTCGAAAGCATTTCTGGTATGCATTGTCCTTTGGTTTAAAAAAGTCACAGCATCTCCGGGCTCCAGCGGAACATTAAACCACAGGTCGTGTTCCAGAGTGATAAATCGCATTTTTTCCAGCACGGTTTCGGCCTCCAGGGTCATACCCTGAGTGTTATGCCAGTCAAATCGCGAATACCAGACGCCTTTATCTTTAACAATAATCGGCACTCCCTCAATACTGGCTCCCTCTGTAAAACTGGCTGGTCGCTTAATTTTAAATGAGGGGCTGGCAAGAATAGCAATATCCTTATCAGAAAGTTTATCCAGAATCTGATCCAGTTTTAACAGACTGGTGTGAACGCCTTCCTCTTTCCTGAGACACAACAAACTCAGAGTGTCAGGAGAGCCGCCAAGTCTGTTAGACGGCGTCTCGCCGGTAATGTACAGATCGGGATTATCGACATGCGGGTAAAAGTCATACTTAGCCCCCTGAGAACTTATTTTCTCTTCTGCCTGGAGCATCGGGCAGACATGCCTTATTAGATGTCCGTCATTTTCTCCCTGATATACCACAGGCCATAAACCGGCCTGAAAATGTGCAGAGAGATAAGCTCCATGTAACTCTGCATTTTTTGATTCTACATAATCAGCATAAGACGGAATAACGGGGGTTTGTGTGATTTCTTGTGCATCAAATTGTGGCAATTTCCATATTACATAACAGTCCTCTTCAAGCCTTTTCCTGAATTCGTCTGTTGGTATGGGAAGCGTGTCTTTGATTCGGTCTGCGATTGATAGTATAATTCCATTCTTCATAAACATACCCTGTCCTGAAGCTACCAGTATAATAAGATTTATTCGTACTTTTCTCTAAATAACTCGTTAAGCTATTTCCATTTCATTCTGAAAAGTGCGCGTAATTTATAACGCAGATTTATCACCCCCTTCAAGATAGTACTTAAAATCCAGACGATCTTTCTATCTGCAAAATCACTTACAAATCTTTAAACTTCTATTACACAACCTTTACAAACTTTATCCTGAACAGCGTCAGCTGAATCAGTTAAGCAATTTTTTGTCAATGAGTTATTGATGCTAATAGGTCCGAAAAGATACAGGACCAGCCCGAAATCAAAGACGACGGTAGCCCCCAGCAGTGGAGAGAAGGAAATCGAGTCATGCGAGCAGGCTGGCGGCTCATCAGGCGGCCTGTAAATCATTGGGTCACCGCTTCATCCCAGACCGGCACGTTGAATGCTCCCCTCCGGGGAGACATCGCGGATGAGGCTGACCTTATAGACCGGATTGCTGGCGGCGTCCGGAGTCAGCAGGGCGCGCGCATCGTCATACGCGCTACCGTGGCTGTTGAGGCGCCGCTGCGAACCGAACGCGGACGGGCGTCCCTCGCCGAATTTCAGCCAGCGAACGGAACAGCCCAGGTAAGTGGCCAGACGGTCGGCCTGCTCAAAATCCGGGACATCGTGGCCGGAGAACCAGTTCATCACCACCAGTGGGTTGGCATCACCGAGACGCTCCGCCAGGGCGGCCGTGTCCATCGGCGGCTCGGGGGGAGGGTGGCAGAATTTATAGCCCGGCAACCGACTACGCCGGGCTTTCGGCGCCATTTGACTCCACAGACACATGGAGCCTCATCTGGCGCCTCCATGCCGCTGACGCGGCACCCAGAAGCATCCCGATGCGGTTGCTTTTGCGTTATCCGATTACTCCAGCAATTAGTTGAGCAGCGCCGACTGCTGGTCGAAGACAAGCGTCGCTTT
>OGEK01001292.1_pt1 | contig 18186 bp, 17 predicted proteins | sample 1570641 | NCBI WGS metagenome assembly OGEK01 (sample SAMEA2582136, study PRJEB24529) | metagenome | biome: Human gut stool | place: China | collected 2011
GAACCAGCTTCTTACGGAATGACAGATACTATGGGACGTATGCACTCTGATGCACAGTTCGCTGGATCTTCATCTGTACCGGCTCACGTTGAGATGATGGGACTTATCGGAGCAGGAAACAACCCGATGGTTGGTATGACTGTTGCTGTAGCAGTTGCTGTTGAGGAAGCTGCAAAGGCTGGTAAATTCTAAGAATCTATTCTCAGATAATGTTTTAATTTATGATAAAATCAAGAAGTAAAAACAAAATAGTTTTTTCTTCTTGATTTTTTTAGTTGATTTATCATAAGAACTATGTTTATTTGATAGATTTTGTTATACTTAAAAGTAATGAAAACTGTTGAATAATATAGCGTTTATAAGAAATGAGGTGTATGTATGGCATTAGCACAGAACCGTATTTTCACAATGGAAGATATTTACAATCTTCCAGAAGGAGAAAGAGCTGAATTAATTGATGGTCAGATTTATATGATGGCACCCCCATCTCGGCGTCACCAAGAAATAATTGGTTCTCTTTATCGAAAAATTGCAGATTATATTGATATGAAAAGAGGGGCATGCAAAGTATATCTTGCGCCATTTGCAGTATTTTTAAATAACAATAATGTTAATTATGTAGAACCGGATATTTCTATAATATGTGATAAAAATAAACTTGACGATAAAGGATGTAATGGAGCTCCGGATTGGATTATTGAAATCGTGTCTCCTAGCAGTAAAAGAATGGATTATTATATTAAATTGTTTAAATATCGAACTGCTGGAGTAAGAGAATACTGGATTGTTGATCCAATCAGAGAGATGATTCTGGTATATGATTTTGAGAATGATGATTACGAACAGTATTCATTTTCAGAAATCGTTAAAGTTCGAATATACGACGATTTCGAAATTAATTTTACTACAATCTAGAAAATATGAGGCATTACACATGAAGATAAAGATGGTAGACATTGCAAGACATCTCGGAGTTTCCAAAGCAACAGTATCGCTTGCTGTGAATGGAAAACCCGGTGTGAATGAAGAAACTAGAAGGATGGTTTTGGAATGTCTGGAAGAAATGAAAAAGAACAACGGAGTAATTCCAGTAAAAGAGAATATCGTTACAGTGTCTGGCCATCCGGTGAATCAGATGATCAAAATAGTGATCGTTAATCACAGCAAAGGTGCTGCGTGTAATTCAGAAACAGATCTCTGGTCAGATGTACTTGCTACATTTGATTCTGAAGCAAGAAGACTTGGATATCTTTATGGAGTGACGTATTTAAATGATGACATTGCGCAAATAGAAGCAGTAATTACGGAATGTAATATGGATTTTGTGGCAGGCGTTCTTCTTTTTGGAACCGAATTAAAAGAAGAAGATCAAAACCTGCTTGAAAGAATCAAAAAACCATTGGTTCTTTATGACTGTGAACTTCCAGATAGTCGGTATAGCAGTGTATGTGCAGACAATAGACAAATGCTAAAAAGTGCTGTGGATTATCTGTACAAGGAAGGTGCATCAGATATTTATTATTTCTGCACAGGGAAAGATAATTATAATTATCGAGTTCGTAAGGAAGCGTTTTTAAATACAAAGTCTAACGAAGATACTGCATCAGCAAAATATATTCTTGATCTTGGAGATGAAATTCCAAGGATAATGGAGACTTTGTTAGACTGGTTGAGAAAAAATCCGCTTCCGCAAGGAATTTTATTTGAAAATCAACAGATTTCAATTGGTGCGTTGACGGCGCTTCGAAAGTATGGTGTGAACATCCCACAGGAAGTGAAAGTTGTCGGATTTGGTATGATTCCTGACTATATATACCAGGATCTAAAGCTGGTACAAATGAGAATATCTGACACAGAAGGTGTTCTTCTTGCAATGGATTTACTGGATAAAAAGATTCATCAGTACTCAAGGTCTAAAGTTAAGATATACACAGAAGCAGAAATGATTGTAAGTTAAAATAATCGTAAGACAAAAGAACAAGATGAACAAAAAGAGTTTTTGGATTGTGTGAAAATTCGCATAATTCAAAGACTCTTTTTGAATATTTGCATAATCAAAATAATTTGCAAGAGAATAGGTTGTAAAAACCATACAAATAGAACAGCAAAATGAATGAAAAACTGGTATAATGTAATAGTGAAAAAATTATCAATTTTTGCAGGATTGATATTTAATTAAGAAAAAATTGGAGGAACAGAAAATGAATGAATATTTTCCACATTTATTCGAACCAATTAAAATTGGAAAGGCTACGGTAAAAAACAGAATCTTTATGCCGCCAATCTCTACAAACATGGCAGATAAAGGCTATGTAACAGATGCACTGGTTGAGCATTACTCAGCAAGAGCGAAGGGGGGAGTCGGACTGATTGTTACAGAAGTTACGACTGTAGAGCCAGTATATACATATTTACCGGGAGATATGTCTATCTATGATGATTCTTATATTCCAGGTTGGAAGAAACTGGTAGATGCAGTACATCAGTATGATACGAAGATTTTAGCACAGTTATTCCATCCGGCTTACATGGCATTCCCGATTCCGGGAACACCGCAGCTGATCGCCCCTTCTAATGTTGGACCTTATTATGCAAAATCAGCTCCGAGAGCTGTAACTGTTGAAGAATTGCATGTACTTGTTCAGCAGTTTGGGGAGGCAGCACGCCGTTTCCAAATTGCAGGTGGAGACGGAGTTGAAATCCAGTGTGCACATGCACATGGATTGCTTGGCGGATTCCTTACACCTCTTTATAACAAGAGAACAGATGAATACGGCGGAGACATTAACGGACGTCTCAGACTGACACTTGAAGTAATTGCTAAAATCCGTGAGCTTTGCGGTGATGATTTCATTATCGATGTTCGTATTTCAGGAGACGAGTACAGTGAGGGTGGTCTGACACTGAATGATATGATCTATGTATCCAAACAGCTTGAGAAAACAGGTGTTGATTTTATCCATGTTTCTGGAGGAAATACAATTAAGAGAGGTAGTTCTATGCCTGCACCTGGTACATCACCGGCACCGCATGCACATGCAAGTGAGGAAATCAGAAAGCATGTGAATATTCCGGTATCTACAGTTGCAAGAATCAATGAACCATGGGTAGCGGAAGAACTCATTGCTAACGGAAAGACTGACATCTGTATGATTGGTCGTCCGAATTTGTGTGACAGTGAATTCGTTAATAAAGCTGCAGAAGGAAAAACAGATGATATCCGTCCATGTATTGGATGTGGACGCTGCCTGACAGGAATTATGTTTGGTAATCCGATCAGCTGTACAGTGAATCCATCGGTAGAATCTGATGAGATCAAGGAAGCAGATGAGAAGAAGAAAGTTCTTGTGATCGGTGCGGGTCCGGCGGGAATGGAAGCAGCTTATGTTGCAAAGAAACGCGGACATGAAGTTATTCTCTGCGAAAAGAGCGGAGAGTTCGGAGGCCTTTTAAGACTGGCAGCAGTTCCAATCGCTAAACAGGAACTTTGTAAAGTAATTAAGTTTATGGCACGTCGTCTGAAGAACGAAGGAATCGAAGTCCGCATGAACTGCGAAGTAACACCGGAGATGCTTGCAGGAGAATTCAAGGATTATGAAGTTGTCTGTTCTACAGGGGCAGTTCCGAAGGAAATTCCTCCATTCAAAGTGTTCAAGCAGACAATGACAGCCGATGACGTCCTTGCCGGAAGAAAATACCCGGGAAGAAAGATCGTTATTCTCGGGGGCGGATCTGTCGGATGTGAAACTGCAGATTATCTTGCACCATTGATTGATGACATGTTCCCTGCAAACCGTGACATCACAGTGATCGAGATGACACCGTCACTGATGCCGGGAGAAGGCGGTGCAGCTAAGAGTCAGCTGACAATGAGACTCAAGAGAAAAGGTGTAAAGATTGAACTGAACAGTCAAGTGACGAAGGTTGATGAGACTACGATCACTTATGAGAAAGACGGACAGGAGTATCATATCACAGATGCGGATACACTGATCTTTGCAGTTGGTTATGCACCGAACAAAGTAGAGAATACAGAAGAGAGAGTTCATTTTATCGGAGACTGTGATAAAGTCGGAACTCTGAAAGATGCAATTGCTGCAGGACATAAACTAGCAGAAGAACTGTAATTGAAGAAAAGTTCAGAATAACAAATATAGAAAAGAAATATAGAAATGAATAAAACGGAGAAAAAAGATGGGGAATAAATTATCAGAACCGATTAAGGTCGGAAATCTTACTTTTAAAAACAGAATCATGTTTCCACCGCTTACAACAGGTTATGAAGAAAGAGATGGATCGATTGGGGAGAGAAGTCTGAACTTCTATGAAAGACTTGCAAAAGGTGGAGCAGCGTATGTTGTTATCGGAGATGTAGCTCCTGTAAGAACAGCTTCACCGACACCAAAGCTTTATGATGACAGCCAGATTCCTGTATATAAAAACCTGGCAGACACATTACATAAGTATGACTGTAAGCTTGCACTTCAGCTGTTCCATCCGGAGTATGATGTTCCGGGTGTCGGACGCATGATCATGGAGGCAGGTATTGCAAGACAGGCTGCGGCAAAAGCACAGGCTGAGGGAAATGCAGAAGAAGCAAAGAGACAGATGGAAGAATGCGACAGACTTACGAAAGGCGCTTATGCAAAACTTCATCATGATATGCAGCATTTTGTAACAGAGGCAACTGTTGAGCAGTTAGAAGATATTAAAAACAGTATCGCTGCATGTGCAGCAAAGGCGCAGAAAGCAGGAATCGATGCGATTGAAGTACATGGAGATCGTCTTCTTGGTTCTCTTTGCTCTAAGATTCTGAACCACAGAGAAGATCAGTACGGAGGAAATCTTGAGAACCGTACAAGATATGCACTTGAAGTAGTAGCAGCAATCAAAGAAGCAGCACCGGATCTTATGATTGAGTATAAACTGCCAATTATTACAGTAAATCCTGATGGAACACTTCGTGGAAAAGGCGGACTTGAGGCAGAAGAAGGAATTCAGTTTGCTAAGATGCTTGATGAAGCCGGAATCGATATGATCCAGGTGGCTCAGGCAAACCATACAGGAAACATGGGAGATACAATCCCGCCGATGGGAGATGTTCCGTATAACTGGACACTTCCGGTAGCCAGAGAAGTGAAAAAACTGGTATCCATTCCGGTTGCAACAGTTGGTCGTGTTGTCAGCTTAGAAGCAGGAGAGAAGATCCTCGAAGACGGAGATGCCGATATTGTAGCTTATGGACGTTCCATGCTTGCAGATGCAGATATTGCCAATAAAGCTATATCCGGAGAGTGCATCAGAGAATGCTTGAACTGTAATAAAGGATGCGTAGATGCAATTCAGGGACGTAAATACATTTCCTGCGTATTAAATGCAGAGAATGGAAACGAAGGAACTATATTTATCAAACCTGCAGACGAGAAGAAAAAGATCGCAGTTGTAGGTGCCGGAATCGCCGGACTTGAGACAGCAAGAGTTGCAGCAAAACGCGGGCATGAAGTAACCGTATTTGAGAAATCAGATAAGATTGGCGGACAGATCCATCTGGCAGCAGTTCCACCGAGAAAGAGTGAGATTTTAAGATCTATTGAATATTATGAGAAGATTCTCCCGGAACTCTCTGTAGATGTGAAATTAAATACAGAGGCAGATAGCGAAGAACTCAATAAGTTTGATCATGTAATTCTTGCCATCGGTGCACATAACATGGATCTTCCAATGTCTGTTACAGACAGCAATGTTGTTTCTGCCTGGGATGTTCTTGCAGGATGTGAAGTGAGTGGAGCATGTGCAGTACTTGGCGGAGGATTAGTTGGAACTGAAACAGCAGAATTTCTTGCACAGAAAGGTCTCAAAGTAAGCATTGTCGAGATGCTGGATCAGATTGCAACAGGAGAATCCGAGACAGTAATGCCACTGATCAAAAAAGACTTTGAAGAACACGATGTAAAAGAGTATGTGAATACAAGAGTGAATTCTATCGAGAATGATGTGATTCATGCTGTGAATACAAAAGACGAGTCAGAGGTTACAATTGAAGCAGATACAATTGTGAATGCACTCGGGTCTAAGAAGAATCTCTTCGACGACAGTAAGCTGACAGTTCCGTTTGTATATGTAGGAGACTGCAGTGGTGAGAGAACAGCAGATATCTCAGCAGCGATTCGCAGCGGATATCAGGCTGGAAATGAAATCTGAGAATTTTTAAATTTTATTCAGTGAGAAAATAAGTAAAATACAGGGTGATGCTGTAAACAGAAAATCTGTAGACAGTATCACCCTGTTTCAGTTATAATAAAATAAAATTTTTGTTATAAAAAATGATAATGGAGCAAGACTATGATAAACAAAGAACTATTTTATAAAGTAACATTAATTGATTGCAACGGAAAAGAATTGGAAGTTGCTAAATTTCTGCAGATTTTAACAGGAATGGAAAAAACAGAAACAAGAAGAATTGTAGCGAGTTTGCCGTGTGTTTTGTATGAAGAGCTTGACGGAGAGGCGTGTTCTTATATTGAGGAGGCACTGGATTTCTATACAGCAAAATATAAGTTTGAACCAGTTGGTGATGAAAAAGAAGTGTATGAAGTAGATCCATCGGTGTATCCTTCAAAACAGGTGATCGCGCTTGGAAGTATGGTTGACTATATCGGTAAGAGGTCAGAGTTTGTAAGCATCGCGAGAAAATATGATTTCCCGAAGAATGTGAGTCTGAATGATACGCCATTCTTAGTAAAAGATGGTTTGGCAGAAGAACAGGCAGTAAATCTGCGGCAGGATCTTCGCAACATGGGAATGTTTGCGCTGATTATGAGAAGTGGGGCAGAAGTCCAGCAGGTGAAGAAGAGGGGATTTTTAGCAGGGGTGTTTGCACGTTGAGATGAATTAAAGGGTTGTTTGATACAGTCAGCTGTGAGTAGTGATTATATAGCCGATTTCTTACAGAAAATTCAATTAGATTTTATTGACACTTTTGTAGAGAAGGACTACAATATCTTTAGATTGTTAATTTAATAACATACAAATAAAGAGTTTAGGAGGCAGACAAAAATGGCAAATATTTTATGTAGTCCGAGCAAATATGTTCAAGGTGCAGGTGAGATGAAAAAGCTGGGTGAATATGCTCAGAAGTATGGTAAAAAAGCACTTGTACTGATCACAGAGTCGGGGTATAAACGTATTGAAGACGTTCTCAAAGTTGGATTTGAAGGATATGATATTGAACCAGTGTATGAGTATTTCAACAGAGAATGTAGCAAGACAGAAATTAATCGTTTGGTAGCCGTTATGAATGAAAAGGGCTGTGATGTTGTTATTGGTATTGGCGGAGGAAAGATCCTTGATACTGCGAAAGCAGTTGCTTATTACAAAGAAGTGCCGGTACTGATCTGTCCGACAATTGCATCTACAGATGCGCCATGCAGTGCACTTTCTGTTATTTATACTGATGAAGGCGTATTCGAAGAATACTTATTCCTCCCAGCTAATCCAAACATGGTTCTGATGGACACAGAAATCATTGCAAAATCACCAGTCAGACTGACAGTTTCCGGAATGGGTGATGCACTTGCAACTTATTTTGAAGCAAGAGCCTGTCAGGCTAGCGAAGCACAACTTGTGCTGGTGGAAATGTTACTATGGCAGCGATGTCACTCGCAAAACTGTGCTTTGATACATTGATGAATGAAGGTGTGAAGGCAAAACTTGCTCTGGAAGCAGGAGCTTGCACAAAAGCTGTTGAGAAGGTAATTGAAGCTAATACATTGCTTAGTGGAATCGGATTTGAGAGTGGCGGTCTTGCAGGAGCACATGCAATCCATAATGGATTCACAGTTTTGGACGAGTGTCATCATATGTATCATGGAGAGAAAGTTGCATTTGGAACAATCACACAGCTTGTTCTGGAAGACATTCCGGCAGAAGAACTGGAAGACATTATAGATTGGTGCATTGAACTGGGACTTCCTGTTACATTAAAAGAACTTGGTATTACAGAAGTGACAGACGAGAAGCTTATGGCAGTTGCGACAGCAGCCTGTGCAGAGAATGATACACTTCATAACATGCCATTTGAGGTGACACCTAAGACTGTATGCGCAGCAATTAAGGCAGCAGATGCTTACGGAAGATATTTCCTGGGAGAATAGAATATGGGAAATAGGATACCATTTCGTTAAAATACGCATTTCGTTAAAATAGAAAAACCAATTTGACAAACTGATTTTCTGTGGTATAATTTTAATGCTGTGAAAAACAGCCGACAGTTCATTTGTACCTTCCTGTCGAAAAACAAAACCAGGGCTAGTTAAGAAGATTCTAGGCTCTGCGTGCAAAGAAGTACGCAGAGCTTTTTATATTCAGGAAATACTTTCCATATATATAAAACGCTCCGCTTAGGATACACAGCTCTTAAAAGGTACATACATTTCAAATACAGGAGAGTTGAAATATGTATTATTTGCAAACAAAAGCCAGTTTTGACGCAGCACATTTTCTCTGGAAATACGAGGGAAAATGCAGAAATATCCACGGACATCGTTGGAATGTTGTTGCAAAAATCAAAAGTCAGGAGCTGGAGCAAGAAGAACAGACACGGGGAATGGTAGTGGACTTTGGTAATTTGAAAAAGGATCTGAAAAAACTTTGCGATTCCTTTGATCATAGTCTGATTTACGAGACAGGATCACTGAAAGCAGAAACAGTAGCTGCACTTCAGAATGAGGACTTTCATCTGGAGAAAGTTTCTTTTCGTCCAACGGCAGAGAATTTCGCATATTATTTCTACAAGGAATTAACGGAATTGGGATATGAGGTTCATTGTGTGGAAGTATATGAGACACCGAATAATTGTGCGGTTTATGAGGAAGAGTAGATGAAAGTAGTAGAAAAATTCACCAGTATTAATGGGGAAGGCACACGGGCTGGAGAATTGGCAGTCTTTGTTCGTTTCAAAGGATGTAATCTGCGATGCAGTTATTGTGATACTATGTGGGCCAATGAACCTGATTGCCCATATGAAGAGGAAACTCCGGAAGAGATTTTAAATTATGTTTTAGGAACCGGTATTCGCAACGTGACACTTACAGGTGGAGAACCGTTACTGCAAAAAGACATCAGAGAATTGATCCACCTTCTTTTACAAGCCGGTTTACAGGTCGAAATTGAGACAAATGGCGCAGTTGATTTATCTGCATTTTGCGAAGAACGACCGGTATTTACAATGGATTATAAGTTACCGTCAAGTGGGTGCGAAGAATATATGATAACAGAGAACATGGAACTGCTTGGAAAGGATGATACTGTAAAGTTTGTATGTGGCAGCCAGAAAGATCTGTTAAAAGCACTGGACGTGATTCAGATTTATAATCTGACAAACAGGTGTCATGTGTATCTTAGTCCTGTTTTTGGATCCATAGAACCAGTGCAGATTGTAGAATTTATGCTGAAACATCGGTTGAATGGTGTGCGTCTGCAGATTCAGATGCATAAAGTAATCTGGGATCCAAATGAACGGGGCGTATAAATAAGTAGTGAGGTGATGGAGATGAAAGCATTAGTTCTCTTTAGTGGAGGAATCGATTCAACAACGGCATTAGGACTGGCAATCAAAAAGTACGGGAAAGACCAGGTGATTGCACTCTCGGTTTCCTATGGACAGAAGCACGATAAAGAAATCAGGGCTGCAATAGCAGTTGCCGAATATTATGGCGTGGAGCATCTGTTCCTGGATTTAAGTAAGATATTTCAATATAGCAACTGTTCACTGCTTCAACAGTCCACGGAAGAAATTCCGGAGGAGAGTTACGCAGAACAGATTTCAAAAACAAATGGCGATAAGCCTGTAAGTACATATGTACCGTTCCGGAACGGATTATTTCTTTCTTCGGCAGCAAGTATCGCACTGAGCAAGGAATGTGGAGTGATTTATTATGGAGCTCATGCAGATGATTCTGCCGGTTTTGCTTATCCGGATTGTTCACCGGTATTCAATCAGGCAATGAATGAAGCAATCTGGGAAGGCTCCGGACATCAGCTGAAAATAGAAGCTCCTTTTGTAAATGTATCCAAAGCCGAAGTAGTACGGATTGGATTAGAACTGGGAGTTCCGTATGAGTTGACATGGTCCTGTTACGAAGGGGGAGAGAAGCCTTGCGGAAAATGCGGAACATGCATTGATCGCGCAGCAGCATTTCAGGCGAATCACGTAGAAGACCCTGCGTTGAGATAGAGGAGGAAGCAATGAGAGAAAAAGAAAATTTAACATTATTAGGAAATCAGCAAACAGAATACCGTATGGATTATGATCCGTCTGTATTGGAGGCATTTCAGAATAAACATCCTGAAAACGATTACTTCGTCAAGTTCAACTGCCCGGAATTCACAAGTCTGTGCCCAATCACCGGACAGCCAGATTTTGCAACGATCACGATTTCCTATGTTCCGGACGAACGTCTTGTGGAGAGTAAATCCTTGAAATTGTATTTGTTCTCATTCCGAAACCATGGAGATTTTCATGAAGATGTAATCAATATAATTATGAAAGATCTTATCAAGCTTCTTGAACCAAAATATATAGAAGTCTGGGGAAAATTCCTTCCACGTGGAGGTTTGTCCATCGATCCGTATTGTAATTATGGAAAGCCAGGTACCAACTGGGAGCAGGTTGCATGGAATCGTATGAGTAATCATGATATGTTTCCGGAGAAAATTGATAATCGATAAGATAACGGTAGTGTGCAACAAATAGAAGATGGAAAGAAATTTTCAGGAGATTTCCGCATATCGGATTTACAAGAACATTCATCAACGTGATTAATTCATCTTTGGTAATCTTACTGTACTTCCCTAAACATTTTATGTTATTATGAAAACAGAGTCACCACAAGAGAAAATCATGAGGGAGAAAATATATGGGCACACTATATACAAGACTATCATCAATAACCGGTGAGATGTCACCTGAATCAATAGAACATCATATTGCTCGAGTTATGCTGGAACATATTCATCAATTGAATAACATTTCCATAGGTGCTATGGCTGATTTATGCTCTGTTTCAAAATCTACAATCTCCAAATTCGTTAAGCAATTAGGATTTGAGGATTACAAAGAATTTAAAGCAGAAGCATACAGTAGAGGGAAAAGAGAAGTTTACATAAAAGATCTAAATACGATAAATATTACAGATTATATATTGCAAAAAGGAACGGAAGAATATTTGGATGTGCTGTTTTCAGATATTCGCTATTTATTTTTCAATACTGACTCTAAAAAAATAGATCACTTGGTCACGTTGATTCATGATTATGAAGAAGTAGCCGCATTTGGAGAAGGATATTCAGAGACTGCTGCATTGAATTTTCAACATAAAATGTCTTTTTACCAGAAGTTCATTTACACAACTACAAATGACAGAAAACAAGTAGAGTATATTAGTCATGCAAAAGAAAATACACTACTGCTTATTTTTTCAAATTCCGGAAGGTATATTAGTGAGTATACGCATCTGACAGATGCTCCATCAAAGAAGTGTTTTGAAGAAACAAAAGCAAAAGTAGTTCTGTTTACTTCAAACAGAGAAATGGAGAAAGACCCTCGAGTTGATCTATGTATTGATTGGGAATATAAAGATTTAGTCCAAAACCATCCTGTTTTATATCAGCTGTTAATTGAACGAATTGCAATTGCGTATCAAAATAAATACGGATTCCCAATGGAAAAATGAAATCATCCATAATTTTTAAGACTGGAAAGTTCGCAAAATAGAAACTTTTCAGTCTTTCTTTTTTTTATTGTTATAATAACAACAGATTCAAGAAAGCGTAGTGAAAAGATGAGGAAGAAGAAATGAATAAAATATGTTTTCGTGAAGAAGCTAAAGATTGGAATGAAGCATTGCCGATAGGAAATGGATTTATCGGAGCAATGGTATTTGGAAAAATCGGAACGGAACGACTTCAAATTAACGAAGATTCTGTTTGGACCGGAAGTTTTATGGAACGTGTAAATCCTGATGCGCGAGAGAACTATCCAAAAGTTCGTGAACTCTTATTAAATGGAGAAATCGAACAGGCCGAACTTCTCGCAGAGCGAAGTATGTATGCAACATATCCGCATATGCGACATTATCAGACACTTGGGGACGTTTGGATAGATTTTTACAAACAGAGAGGCAAAACGATCTTCAAAAAGGATCAAGGGGGACTTTTAAGCGTTCAGCATGAAAGCGTAGAAGTTCAAACGTATAACAGAGAATTAGATATTTCAAGAGCCGTTGGAAAAATTCAATATGAATCGGAAAAAGGAAAATACGAAAGAGAGTTTTTTGCCAGCAATCCAGATCACATAATTGTATATCAGATGAAATCCATAGATGGCGAACTTCTTAATTTTGATTTATCTTTAACAAGAAAAGATAATCGATCAGGACGTGGTTCATCTTTCTGTGATGGTACTGAAGTCCTGGATGGCAATAAAATCCGTTTATATGGAAAACAAGGTGGAGATCATGGGATTGCATTTGAACTACTTGTACAGGTAAGAACTAAAAATGGCAAAATTTCACGAATGGGAAGCCATTTACTAGTAGAGGATGCCAAAGAAGCAACACTATTTATCACAGCAAGAACATCGTTCCGAAGTGAACAACCGCTTCAGTGGTGTATGGATGTATTGAGTAATGCTGAAAAAGAATCTTATGGAACATTACAAGAGCGTCATATAAAAGATTATTTATCTTACTATGAAAAAAGTAATCTGAAATTGAATTATAAAGACTCTTATGAGCATCTGACAACACCGGAAAGACTTGAGCAAATGCGTAATGGCATAGAAGATATTGAATTAATAAATACATATTATAATTTTGCAAGATATCTTCTGATCAGCTCTAGCCGTGAAGGAAGTCTTCCGTCAAATCTACAAGGAATCTGGAATGAAGAATTTGAGCCTATGTGGGGGTCCAAGTATACAATTAATATCAATATAGAGATGAATTACTGGATTGCTGAAAAAACAGGGTTATCTAAACTCCACATGCCTTTGTTAGAACATTTGCAAAGAATGTATCCGCACGGCAAAGACGTTGCTGAGAAGATGTATGGAATTGATGGATTCTGTTGTCACCATAACACAGATATTTGGGGAGACTGTGCACCTCAGGACAATCATGTATCATCTACCCTGTGGCCAATGGGCGGTGCCTGGTTCTGTTTGCATCTGATTGAACATTACAAATATACAAAAGATATGGAGTTCTTGAAGGAATATTATGGAATACTGAAAGATGCTGTTAAGTTTTTCCTCCAATACATGGTAAAAGATGCTCATGGAAAATGGATTTCAGGACCATCCAGTTCTCCTGAAAATATCTATCTGAATCAAAAAGGAGAGGCAGGATGTCTCTGTATGGGAGCTTCTATGGACACAGAAATCATCAGAGAACTATTTAATGGTTATCTGGAGATCACGGAAGAAAATCAACTCCCGAATGATCTGAATGAAGCAATAAACGAGCGACTGAATCATATGCCAGAATTGCAAATCGGTAAATATGGACAGATTCAGGAATGGAGTGAAGATTATGATGAAGTCGAGCCCGGACATAGACATATTTCACAACTGTTTGCATTATATCCTGCAGGACAGATACGTATGGATAAGACGCCAGAACTTGCTCAAGCTGCAAAACAGACGATTGAGCGCAGACTGAAATACGGTGGAGGTCATACCGGATGGAGCAAAGCATGGATCATCCTGTTTTATGCAAGACTGTGGGAGAAAGAAGAAGCCTGGAAAAACTTAAAGGAATTGCTTGAACATGCTACTCTAAATAATCTGTTCGACAATCACCCACCATTCCAAATTGACGGAAACTTTGGAGGAGCCTGTGGATTATTAGAAATGCTCATACAGGATTACTCAGACAAAGTATTTCTTTTGCCGGCATTACCGAACAGTCTTTCAGATGGAGAGGTTAATGGAGTCTGTCTGAAAGCAGGCGCAGTACTGGATATGAAGTGGAAGGAAGGAAATATTGATGAAATCAGAATTACTGCAATACGTGATTGTAAGTTCATCCTTGTTACTGAAAAAGAATATCCATTACATTTGAAAAAAGACCAAACGGTTTTTTTAGATAAAAATTTTAAGGAGAGAGGAAGGAAAACAAAATGAAGTATGAGAAAATGATTCAAAGTATTCTCGAAGAAGTTGGCGGTCAGGAAAATATTGAGAATGTATATCACTGTGCAACGAGACTGCGTTTTCAGCTGAAAGATGAGACAAAGGCGAATGACGAAGCAGTAAAAGCGATTGACGGAGTTCTTTCTATCGTAAAAGGTGGAGGTCAGTATCAGATCGTAATCGGGCAGCACGTAGCAGATGTTTATAACGAACTGCAGACAATGATGGGTACAACAGAAAAAGAAGTTGAACTAAAAGATGCAAAAGAATTCAAACAGGAAATGAAAAAGAAAAAGATTTCCAATCAGTTTATTGATGTGATCAGTGGGGTGTTTACACCGGTACTTGGAATGCTTACAGCAACAGGTGTAATCAAGGGACTGCTTGCATTTCTTGCTGCAACAGGATTGCTTGCAACTACATCCGGAACATATCAGATGTTAAACATTGTTGGAGATTGTTTCTTTAACTTCCTGCCAATATTCCTCGGATATACTTCAATGAAGAAATTCGGCGGAACACCGTTTATCGGAATGGCAATCGGAGCAGCCTTAGTATATCCGTCTCTAACAACAATCATGGCGGGAGATGCACTTTATACTTTATTCAGCGGTACTATCTTCCAGACAGATGTATATGTAGAATTCCTTGGAATTCCGGTTCTTTTAATGAACTATGCAAGTTCTGTAATTCCAGTAATTCTGACTTGCTATTTTGCAGCAAAAATTGAAAAATTCTTTGCAAAAAGAATTAGTGATCTGTTTAAAACATTCGCTGTTCCTGCGCTGACACTTTTAATTAGTATTATTCTTGCATTCCTGATTATCGGACCAATCGCAACATTTGCAAGTGATTTACTCGGTGCAGCATTTACAGCACTGTTCAATCTGAATGCAACTATTTCAGGTTTCTTATACGGAGCACTTATTCAGGTATGTGTTATGTTTGGAGTTCATTGGGGATTTGTTGCAATCTCTGTAAACAATCTTGCAACATTAGGTTACGATCCTATTACAATTGCTGGTCTTGCGTCTGCATTCGGACAAGCAGGAGTTGTTCTTATGATCATGCTTAGAACAAAGAACAAAAAACTGAAAAGTGTTTGTGGACCGGCTATTATTTCTGCAATGGTTGGTATTACAGAACCATCCATTTACGGTGTAACATTACAGTTTAAAAAACCATTTATGTTAGCTTGTCTTGCATCTGGTATTGGTGGTGCTATCATCGGATTTGGTGGAGTAAAACAGTATGTATATGGAACAAACGGAATCTTTGGATGGCTTCAGGTAATTAATCCTCAGACAGGTTTTGATTCTTCTGTTCTTGCTGCAATTATCGCATGTGCTGTAAGTTTTATAGCTGCAATCATTCTGATGATGACAGTAGGAAAAGATTCTATTCCAGAAAGCAAATAAGGATATTCTTTTAAGAAGATTTTAAGCTCTGCGTGTGAGAAGTACGCAGAGCTTTTTCTATATTTAAAAGTCCTTAGATGACACAGGTCTTAAAAAGGTACATTTATTACATATACAGGAGAGTTGAAATATGTATTATTTGCAAAGTGAAGCTAGTTTTGATGCAGATCAGTATTACAGATGGTATAATAAAGCAGACAATAACTAATGTATTACTTGTAGGAGAGACAAAAAATGATGAATTGTATTATAGTAGGAACGGGAGGGTTCCTGGGAGCTGTAGCTCGTTATTTGATTGGCTTAATTCCAATCAACCCGCAAAATGGTTTTCCAATAAAAACCTTGTTGATCAATATTATCGGAGCATTTGTGATAGGACTCGTAGTAACCTTTGGCGCAAAGAAAGATTGGAATCCACAATTGATCCTGTTCTTGAAAGTTGGAATTTGTGGTGGCTTCACAACATTTTCCTCTTTCGCGTTAGAAACCAATCAGTTGATGGAACGAGGATCGGGCTGGTGGGCAGCACTTTATGTTGCATTGAGCGTGACCGGAGCAATGGCTGCCGTATACGCATCACAGTATATAGTGGCAAGATAAGATTTCATTTTGACGCGAGGAGAGTGACCATGAAAAATCAAGCATATTATCATCTGCCGGGACTATTTGAGTTTTACGAATTGTATCGAGTATTTCTGTCATTGTATCGGGAACACAGAGAGTATTTTTATGATTGGTGTGAGATCGGTTCCATATACGGTGCCCCGTCAGACTGTATCTGGGGTGGCGGTCGCACGTCCTTTGGAGATACTGAGACAGAGAAAGTATTGGATTTGATGCAGGAATATAAGATATCTGCCCGACTAACATTCAGTAATTCACTTTTGAGAGAAGAACATTTGCAGGATCGGAAATGTAACACACTTTGCTCATTGCTGGAAGAAAGAAATGAACCTCAAAATGGTGTGATCATTCATTCCGATTTACTGCTGAACTATTTGCAAAAGAATTATCCGGGGCTTTATCTAGTCTCGTCGACTACAAAGGTACTGACGGATTTTAGCGACTTTTTGCGGGAAACAAACAGAGAAGAATTTCATTATATAGTCCCGGATTTTCGTCTTAATAAAAAATTCGAGCAACTAAACAAGATGAATTCAAAGCAAAAAGCAAAAGTAGAATTCCTGTGCAATGAATGCTGTTGGTTTGGTTGTAAAGATAGAAGAGCTTGTTATGAAACAGTCAGCCAGAAAAATCTGGGAGAAAATTGCCAAAATCATGTCTGTGCAGCACCGGGCGCAGGAGAAGGCTATCTTTTCTCCAAAGCAATGGAGAACCCTGGGTTTATTAGTGTGACTGATATCCAAGATATTTATATGCCAATGGGATTTTCTAATTTTAAGATTGAAGGACGAGGACTTGGAAGTGCATTGATTTTGGAATTTCTGCTGTATTATATGACTAAACCGGAATATCAGATCCATGTCAGAGAAAAGATATATCTAGATAATATGTTGGATCTTTTTTGAGTACAAAAGAGGAATAGAAGGAAAGCCTTGAAAATCAAGGGCTTGGGGTCTGCCTTTTCTGTTTTATAAAAATATATGGAAAAAATATGATGAGAGGTGGGGGATAGTGGATTGACAACATAGCATATATCGGGTACTATTAAGTAACGCAATGCGTTATTTAAGCAGGAGAGTTAAATCATGAGCAGAGGGAAAGAAGTAAAAGAATTAAGAGAAAAAATGGGAATGAACAGACGTGAGTTCAGCGATTACTATGGTATTCCGTATCGTACAGTTCAGGATTGGGAAGCGGAGAAAAGAGAACTTCCGGATTATCTGTTACGTTTATTAAAGTATAGAGCAGAGATAGAATGTCGAATCGAAAGAGTAGATAATTAAAGGTATCCTCTGTATATTTTTTGCAATAAGCATAACGCAATGCATTATAATACGTAAATGTTTAGGAGGTTAACTTGGCGAGAAAAGTAAATGTTATCGAAGATTTGAACGGAAAGAAAACAGTATTTATTCACGATATTCTGTTCAAGGGAAAAAGAGCAGTTAATTGGGAAGAAGTTGAAAAGTATTTACGCCAGTATGTAGGAGAATTCTATCAGATAGAAGATTGCAATAAGATGATTTATATTGGATCGGATCTTCCTGATGAGTATACGCACTCAAATTATACTCGGATTTTGAAAGGAGCAAATGCGAAAGCAAAAGCGAATGCCACACAGGGATTACCGGAATTGCTTAAAATAGCAACGAACGAGGTTTATGAAGATAATCGTAAGGAGAAGCATAGTAAAGATGCTAAATATGGTTGGTATTCATATGATTCAAGATTTGCTCTTCCGGTATTTGGTGATGATGGAGAAATAGAGAGATACAACGTCTTTAATGTTGCGATGTTGGTCAGACACGATGAAGATGGGAAATATTACTTATACGATATCATGAAAATAAAAAAGAAACGAGCAATCTTTTCCAGTCAAATGACCTTACTCAGTAACAAAACCCATTTCTTGATTATATGATACATTGAACAGTATTAAATGTCAACGAAAAA
>OGEK01001302.1_pt1 | contig 18048 bp, 22 predicted proteins | sample 1570641 | NCBI WGS metagenome assembly OGEK01 (sample SAMEA2582136, study PRJEB24529) | metagenome | biome: Human gut stool | place: China | collected 2011
GTAGAGCAGAGGACTGAAAATCCTCGTGTCACTGGTTCGATTCCGGTTCTGGGCACTTTTAAAGAGAATCAATACTTTCGTAGTATTGGTTCTTTTTTTCGTTCGTGGGATTATAACACAGAAAGTGAGGTAATCCCATATGCAAAAAATTACAATGTCTAAAGTTTCAACTCCTACTATTGAAGAAGCATTTGAACTGTTTCTTCGTAAATGTCGTGTCAAAAATCTGACAGAATTATCCATTGAAAGTTACAAGAAAAAGATGGTTCATTTCAACGAGTTTCTTAATGGCGAAACATCATTATCTTCCATTACATCTGATACCATAGACGATTACATTCTTTGGCTCAGAGAGAATACAGAAGCGAATGATATTACCATCAATTCATATTTACGGTCTGTAAGAGCATTTCTGTACTACTGTATGGATTGCAATTACATTCCAACCTTTAAGATACAACTTATCAAAGCCGAGAAGAAGATTAAGGAAACTTATACAGATGAAGAATTGCAGCGTCTACTTGTTAAGCCAGACACCAATAACTGTACATTCTCCTGCTATAAGACATGGGTATTTGAGAACTATCTTCTTGCCACTGGTAATCGTATCTCTACGGCTCTGAATGTCCGAATAAGCGACTTAAACTTTGAGGATGGAACAATTAACCTATGCAAGACAAAGAACCGTAAACAGCAGATTATACCACTCTCAAACACACTTGCTGAAATCCTTCAGGAATATCTTCTTGTGCGTGGTGGAGAGGGTTCTGATTATCTGTTCTGTAATGAGTATGGTCAGAAAGCAATCGAGAGAACATATCAGCAGTTGGTCAGGAGATATAACATCAAGAGAAATGTTAATAAAACATCCTGTCATTTATTCAGACATACTTTTGCAAAGCAGTGGATTCTTGCAGGTGGTGATATGTTCCGTCTACAGAAGATATTAGGTCATTCTGATTTGACGGTTACAAAGGAATATGTAGCAATGTTCGGTCAGGACTTACAGATGGACTTTGAGAGATTTAACCCATTAGACAATATGGTGCAGAAACAGAAAGTGAGGATGTAAGTATGAAGAGATGGATCAGAACAGATGATGGTAAAGTATCACAGGTAATTGAATTTGATGATGGCACGAGAATGGAATTACCACTAGATAGGACAGGTAATCTGGTATGGTTTGACGATAGCAAACTAATCAAAAAAGGGAAGTGATTTTCTAGGGTGACAACTACCCCCGAAAAATCCCATAGATTGTCCTAAATCAATGACAACGATAGGGATAAAAGTGGGGTGGTTGTGACACTTATTATTAGTAGATAAGAATTAGTAATAAACAAGTGATACCACTCGTTTTCAACGAGATGTTATTCTTGGGATTTATTATTTTGTTTTGTTTGGAAAGGAGAGATATATGAATTACTCTAATGTGTTTGGTCATACAAAGAGACAGTTTGATATGACTATGAACAGAGAAAAAATATCTGTGGCAGATTATTATAATTCAGATGTTAAATATGATGTATTCTTCCGTAGAAATAATCGTAGCACAACACCACAGAGTAAAGTAAGATTTTTCTATGCTCAGAGTACACCTATTACGATAGGAACGATTTTCGTACTCAATGGAGAGAATTATATAGTGACTTCACAGGATGGCATTGAAAGTGATATATACTTCACTTCCATTGCAAATAAATGTGACTTCGTATACAAGGTTAAAACAGATAAAGGTATAGTTGGGATTCCATTTGTTGTTGTTACAGATAAGTGGACTGTATCACATGGAACTATCTCACAGTTGAATGGTGCGGTTGCGTTGTACACAGGGTACAACAATGCAGTAAAGAATATAGAGGTTAATGATTCTTTTAGAGCATTTGGCAATTATTATACGGTTGGTAATACCTTTACCAATAATAATCTGTATTATTTGTATTTGGAGCAGAAAGTAGCACCACAGGATAACTATAAGATAACTTATACTGGTCTGACTTCATTTGATCTGAAGGACACGACTACATATCAGTTGACTTATACAGTAACAAATAATGATGAGCCACTAGACAATCCGTCCATTAGTTATAAATCCTTTAATGAAGAAGTTGCTACAGTTGATGAGAATGGTCTTATGACAATGCTCACAGAGGGTACAGTTGATATTGTTGCTACTTGTGGTAATGGTACTTGTACTACATCTATGAATATTGCAGATACAACACCTAAAGTCAATTACACAACAAGCATTTCAGCATCAACAGATACAATCAAAGTCGGTGGTTCATACAAGACATTGAGTTGTCTGTTCACAGATTTGTCAGGTAATGATATTACGGAGACAACTATCATTGATATGTCGGCTAATGACTTTATATGGACTTGCTTTATAGATGGAACTGAATATACAACAGATTCTATGGTTGTATGGTACAAGGGAACGGCTGTTAATAGTAAGAGGGTTAAGTTGACTTCTGCTGCAACGAGTTATCTTGGACATACAATGACAATCAAGTGTACTGTTAATGGTGTGACAGCAAGCAAAGATTTTGAGATTTATGAGTAACTTATAAACTTGGTAAAAGATTTATCTCTTACTTGATATTTTCATAGAATATGATATAATATCTATGTAGGGAACATAAGTTTTGTAAAAAGTTTACAAAAAAGGGTTAAGTTTTTTATAACTTGTGTCGATATATATTATGTAAGGGATAAATCTGATAGCCAAATACACAGAAAGCGAGGAAATAAATGATATTAGATAATGGCTTGAAGATTATGAGCATTGATGCTACCGACTTATTTAAGGTAGATGCAAAAACGAATGAGGTCGTACCTTCTGGATTATCTTCCTACTACGACTACAAAGACGAATCAACTGGTGAAACTCTTCACCTTAGAAATTCCCGAATGTTTAAGATGAAACTGAATAACAGCATGGCATTGGATGAATTAGGTCGCTTAATTGCCGACAGACGAATGACCAAGACAGCAACATTCAAGGTTAGAAGAAAGTTAGCAACAGACCAAGTGGTGTATGTAACATTCAAATATGCGTCATTCAGAAGTACACTTGAAGATGATAAAGATGATAAGGGTAAGGTTAATAAGTATAAGGTCAAGGGTTGGACAAAGGAAACTATCAGAAATAAGGTTTATGATGATGAGAATTTTTCCTTTAAGATTGACGATATAGAATATGTCAGATGGTGTCGTTCAGGAAGTGCTTCAAGAACAGGAAAATGTTTCTTTATCAATAAGGAATTGGCTCACGCAATGGAGTTGTTTACAGATTGTGGGATCAATCCTAAGAAGAGAAAAATCAACCTTGCATCATTTGAAGCATACAGAGCATTACTTCTGTCAGATAAGATTGGAAACCTTGATATTAGACCTGAGAATATACTTCTCATAAAGGATGCCAAATCGGTATTCAAAGACAAGGTAATGTATGTAGGATTAGATACTGACAACAAACTCTTCACAGAAAAGAAAGATATGACGATTGAAAATAAAATATGGGATGGACAATCACTTATTGATAAATCTCTTATGGGTGACTACCAAGACAAAGGAATGTTACTTCTCCGTCATAAATTCTTCAAATCTTGTTGCTTTAACAGCAATATTCAACAGTGGTTCAAGGATAACCACATCACAGAAATTTCTCAATTAAATGGACTGACAACAGCAAAGAAAATCGAGGATATAAAATTTATTACTACTCCAAGCAGTATTAAATATTGCAAGTTCGGAGATGCCGAGAATTGGTTCTTTGACTGGTTGGAACAGATTTCTAAGAAAAATATCCCATTTGGAATTGTAAAATATGAAAAGCCGACTAAATATTTTAGCGGTAAGTTAGTAAGAACACACTATCAGATATTGAACACCTTACAGATTACAAAAGAAAAGATACAGGAACTTCTTAAACCGACACTGGAATATATAGAACTGCTGAGAAATAATCCGTTAGCAATGTATCATTATTGTGAAGCAACCTCAGATGATGAGGATAGCGACCTGATGATGAATGTAAAAGCAGATGTAATCTACAGAATGATGAAACTGAATGAGTCCTTCAAGGACACAGCACTATATAAGGTGCTTGCAAAGAAAGTCATTGAGAGTATCAGAGCAGATATTAAATGTGGAAGAATTCTTGTTAATGGAAATTACTCAACGGTCTTAGGTAATCCAATAGAAATGCTTCAGGAATCAATCGGGGAGTACAAGCCAGAGACAACAATCATTGGTAAAGGGAATATAGTTTCAACAGCGTTCCCGAAGAAGAAACTGCTTGCTTGCAGATCACCACATATAACAATGGGTAACATTTATCTTCCACAGAACACTGAGAACCAAATGGTTACGACCTACATCAATTTGACAGACAATATTATGGTAATCAATTCAGTAGGTGAGAATGTATTACAGAGAGCAAATTCAATGGATTTCGACAGTGACCAGATGATGATTGTTGACAATGACATAATGATTGAAGCAGCCGAAAAGAATTATGATAAGTTCCTTGTTCCTACAACTGATATAGAGCCAGTTACAAAGGAAGATGAATATACGGCAAAGAACCTTGCCAAATTAGATTACGACAGCAGCGAGAATCTTATAGGTGAAATTGTTAATCTCTCACAGGTCTTGAACTCAAAATTATGGGATGAGATGAATAAGGATGAGCAGGACAAGTCAGACCAAAGTTACATTGATAAGTTGTACATGGATGTATGCCAGTTATCCATTATGTCAGGTCTTGAAATTGATAAAGCAAAGAAAACTCTTCCAGTTGATAATAAGAAGGAACTGAAAGAAATCAGAGAAAGATATAAAGAAGAATGTAAAATCACTAAGAATGGTAAGACAGTAGTAGTCAAGAAGATTTTATATCCGAACTTCTTTAAGGAACTTGGTAAAAAGGGGAATTACGACAGCAAGAAGATTTATGTCAATTATGCAACAACACTTGATATGATAGGTCAGGAAATTGCATACAAGACAATGACAATCGAGGGAGAAGAGAAAGCACTTCATAAAATCCTGAGAAAGCCAGATATAAAGTCAAGAGATGTCAACAAAGATACGATTGCAAAGGTCTTGGAATTATGTGAAGAGAGAGCCAATGAGGATAAGAAACTTGGGGCAGAGAAAACAAGTTTAGGTAAGACAGAATATAACCGTATGAGAAAGCAGACAATCGAGAATTTCTTAGAAGATTTGGCAGAGTGTAAGTTCAATCAAGCAACACTCTACACACTGCTTACAGACAAGGATGCAGAGAAATATGTGGAATATATCTTACAAGGATTATTGGAACTGAAATGCCCGGCATTAAAGAAACTGGTAAAGACAGACAGTAAGACACCAACACTGGTTGAAGATGCAGCAGGAGACATTGAGATATACGGAATTAAACATAAGGAAATGGAAGTGGCATAAAAACCACTTCCTTTATTTTGTGCAAAAAAAATATCGAAAATGACCATTTTTTGTACATACTTAATGAAAATGATGTGCTTAAAATGCCCTATTTACAAGGTTCTTAGCGATTGTTGAAATCCAACCTTATGAGGAGAGAAAAATTGCGTTTTGGACATAAAAAACACACCAACAATTCTATGAATACATTGGTGTTCCTACGATTAAATTTCTTTCCTATGGAAAGGACAAAGAAACTTTTACAAATACCATTATAGCAGAGCGTAAAGTCAATGTCAACATTTTTCTATTAAATTTTTTCACGCAACTTTTGTGTGAAATAGTATCTAACATAGTTATCATTTATTTTGGGGTGTCCGTTCTGGACACTCCTTCCTCCTCCAGTTTACAACGAGAGATTTTTTACTCTCGTTTATTTTATATCAAAAGATTTTTAGTGGGGCAGACCACGAACTAAGTTCAACTTAGGGCGAACCAACTGCAACACAGAAAGGATTAAAAGATGGATATTAAAGAATTGAATTTAACAGATGAGCAGATGGCTCTTGTATCTAAATATGTTCAGTCAGAAACAGATAAGGTGCGTACAGATTATAGTGCGAAACTTAAAACTGCCAATGATGAGATTGCAAGATTAAAGCCAGTAGAAAAATCTGATGCAGAGAAAGCATTAGAGGAAAGAATTTCTGCTCTCGAAAGTAGAGAGAAAGACCTTGCTAATAAAGAGAAGTCAATGACGCTTGCAAGCAAATTAAAAGAGAAAGAACTTCCTGAAGGATTAGCAAAGTATCTTAATGTCGGTGAGGATATGGATAAGACCATAGAAGAAGTAGGTGCATTGTTCGGTAACTACTTTCTCAACGGATCAAACAAGCCATCAAATCACCAGACCTCGAAAGGAATTACAAGTGAAGATTTTAAGAAGATGGGATATGCAGAGAGAGCAAAACTTTATGCAGAAAATCCTACACTTTATCAAGCATTGAATAAATAAGTGGTGATGACAACTTATCAATGGGAAAGGTGGTCGAATGGACGTAAATACAATTCAAACATTGATTACTTCTGTTGGCTTTCCTATCGTCTGTGTGCTGGCTTTAGGATGGTTTATCTATAAAGCGTTTGAGAAGTTCACAGCACAGTCAGAAAAGCGTGAGGAAAAACTTTACACTGTTCTGGCTAATGCACAGGAAACCAATGAAAGATTATCAAAGACAAATTCTGAGTTTGTCACAGTATTGAATACATACAAATCTGACCTTGAAGAGATTAAGTCAGATGTCAGTGAAATTAAAGAAAACATGAAAGGTTAAAATGGTGAAATTATATGAGTACAATTAACACAAATATTATTGTGCCTGATGTATATGCTTCTCTTGTAAGAGAAAAGATTACAGGTAAGTGCAAGGTTGCACAGTTCCTTGTGAACCTCGGAGAACTTCATGGTAAAGTCGGTGAGACACTGACTATGCCTAAGTGGGGATATATCGGTGATGCTAAAGATTGGGATATTAACACTCCTATGGATAGCACACAGATGAAGCAGACATCTACAACTGCTACAATCAAGGCAATTCAGGCACCAGCCGTTAAAGTTGCGGACTATGATAGCGAAGTTGAACTCGGCAATGCTCTTGAAGAAGCAGCCACACAGCAAGCAATCGCAGTCGGTAGAAAATACGATACTGATGCAATCGCAGAGGCATTAAAGACACCTCTCAAGAAGAAACTTGCTGCAAAGAATAAGGTAACACAGGACGAGATGATTGAGATTCTCGGTCTTTATGGTGACGACAGAGATAGTGCAGATTTTGATGCTATCGTAATCTCATCTCTCTTTGCACCATCTTTCTATGCTATGGATATGTTCACAAGCAGAGAAAAGACAATGACAAAGGATGGTAATGGTATCACAGTTAATGGTGTGATCGGCTACTTCCTTGACATTCCAGTTGTATTATCCGACAGATTATACGACACAACTAATACAGAGGGATTTATTCTTGTGATGAAGAAGAACGCTATCTCTTACATTCCAAAGGAGAACCCATTTGCTGAGACAGCAAGGGATGCATCTTTCAGACAGACAACAATTTACTTATCTCAGTTCTATGCTATGGCTCTTACTGATGATACAGCAGTTGTTGTAGCAAAGACAGTATTATCATAACTGAAATAAGATACACAAAAAGACGGACTAAGACCAATGAAACCGTGTTTTCATTTGGTGGATATTGAATGATTATGGGGTGACTTTTTGTGTAAAAGGTTGCCCCATTTTTTGTGTGAAAGTGAGGTGCAAGATGTTAAGTGGAGAGCAATTAAAATTCCTAAGATATTACAACGGCAGGACACAAAAACAGATTGCCGATTGGTGCGGTGTGACGGAGAGATATATAAAATTTATTGAAAATAATGAGATGAAACCTGCTCAGGATATGTACAATAATTTTATCAATGGTATCTATAAGATTGGAAAGCCAGTACCAAAGAAGAAAAAGTCAGGTGATGAATAATGGGATTATTCAGTAATATTTTTGGCAGTGGTAAAAGGTCTGCTGTTGCAAGTGCAGCCACATCCATTTCATTCCTAGAAGCATATAACGGCAGGAAAACAGGTGGGTGGGGATTAGACAGATTTAATTCTGTTGTAGAAGCACATTCATCTGTTGAAGATATTGTAGAAGAATTTGAAATAGATGGAGAAGATAGCAGATATATGTCTCCTGACGGCTATCGTAACTGCTATACACAAGCGTACCAGGAGCAGGAAGAACAAGCAAGATTTGAAGCAGAGATATTAGCAATGTTCGGAGAAGTTGTAGACATTGACGAATTGATTGATTGGGGCACTGTAGAAGAGAATGCTTATGAGTATGCTTGTGAGTTAGTTCAGAACTGGCTTGATGGAGATGAATGGATTCCAGAAGAAATAATGGAATATGCTTGGTACGACTTATCAGACCATAACATATAAGGAGAGTAAAAAGTGACAGGTAGTGAGTTTCGCAAGTGGCGAAGATATAAAGAAATTTCTCAACAAGTTGTCGCTGACTATGCGGAATGTAATAGGTCAACTATATGTCGGTGGGAAAAAGGGGAACTGAATATAGTTCCCGAATTGTTGGGAAAGATATTATTATTCTATGAAAATCAACAAGGTAACTGAGAGTTACCTTATCTTATGGACAATCTGTCCAAAACAAATCACAAAGATTAAAAGTCGGAAATGTATGTATAGGACATGGCGACTATAAAATAAAGGAAGAACTCAAAATCAGAGAGAAAGGCAAGGTGAGATAATTTGCAGCAAGAATGCAAGTATTTCACCTTCATTATGATTGACTGTCTGAGCGAATTATCTCGCCCAGATGGTGAACTTAGTGAAGGAAGAATATTTAAGCAAAGTACCAGAATGGTATAAGAGTAATGAAAAATTTGATTTAGTTTTAAGTGATGATTTAGATTCACTTACAACAGTAGCGGTTGTACAGAGTGTACACCCAAATTGGAATGTAGAATACTTCTACGACTTCAACAATATCTATGCAAGTCCTGATGTTTATTTCAAGGAGAATAAGTCACACACAAGAGTATGGTGTGATGTTGCGTTTTGCAGAAATGAAATGGCATTTGACAATCATATCAGTAGGAAAGATATAGACGACCATGTAAATCCTCGTTGTATCAATCCTAATCTATTAGCAGACGTATCTAATTATGGCTATACAAATAAGTATGCAGGTTCTACTGCCCTACTTGTTTGGTCTTTATACAATATCCCATTACCCAAAACAGAAGAAGGAAAGATGATACTGCTTTGTATCGACAGCACATTCAAAGGATTTTATTCAAGCAAATTCAAAGAGAGAAACAGATTCTTTCTATGTGATGTATTGGATTTACCAGAATTATATGAGATAGAAAAGCGTCACGACATCAAAGAGTTTAATCAGTTGATGAATAAATATGGACTGTCTCAGAAGATTAGATACAACAGTGAGACAAAACAGATTGAATCAAAGTTAGATGTCGCCACAATCAGCGAGAAGTTGGGAATAGATTTGTCTCTTCCAATAAAGTCATATGACCATTGGCGAAGTTTTGAGCAGAGAACAGTAAATATGTGTGGTGTGAAATCCATTAAGGATTTAGAAAAAGGATTGATTACACTGGCTTTTACATTTAGAAATGTAGCAAAGTATTCCGTATTGAAAAAGACGGCTTAATCAAAAACTGAATAGAGAATATATAAGTGGGGGATATTTCATCCCTCACTACAAAGAAGAAAGGACACAGAAAGATGAACGAATATTTATATGAGATGCAGTTGTCCACAGAGGACAATTTATCAGATGAAGAAATTATGATTATGAACTCGTATCACAAGGTACGCTTGAACAGAAAAAAGAAAATGCAGAAGGAGAATATAACTAATGGAGAAGAAAACAATTATTATCTTTACGGCTAATAAGGCAAGAGAATTATTAAAGGACAATTTTAAGATGGTGGATATTAAACCAGATAAATCTGATCCTGATGGAAAGAGAAGCGTCTTTGTATTTGAATATGAAGATGGAATTTTAGACAAGATTAAGAAACAAACAACAAGATAAATCCAAGACAGGTGAACTCGTGCAAACGAGTCACTATCTCTTGTCTACTACTAATTCCTTATCTACTACTAATAAGTGTCACAGATAGTGGCATTTTATCTGTCTTGTTGTCGTGAAATTTGGACAACTATACACATTAAAAGGGCAAGGTTGTCGCCCTAGAAAAACACATTAAAAGGAGCATAAAAAATGAGATTATTTTTAAATGAAAATTTGGTTAGTGGAAACACATTGACACCTGATGGAGTGCTTACATATATAGCGCTGAGAAAGATGATAGATGAGAATATCTTCTTGAAGAAGTTGGATGCTACAGAGGATTGTATCTCAGTTACAAGAATGGCATTTTCACTTGTGGGTGCGTGGGAGAAATACCCGAAAGCATTTACGGATGCATTGCAGCGTGGAATATATGAACTGGTCGCTGTGGATAAGATTAAGATTGTACAAAGTTTCAGCAAGGGCATGGAGTTTGTATTGGATATTAAGAATTTATATCTTGATACCTCTAAGGAAGGACAGCATTTTGTAATGGTATCTACTGATGAGGTCTGCAAAATCTTGTCACATGAATGTGATATGAAGAAGAAAATATCCATCCTGAAATATTATGTGGCTCTTATAAGTTCGTTTGATTGGTCTACAAATATGAAGGTCAGACCAGATATGCCGAACCTTCAGGGCAAGATTGGTCATATGACACAACAGTATGTTGCTGGGCTTGCCGGAATATCCGATAGGACTTGTCAGAGATACAATGTAATCTTAGATGATGAGTTGAAGATGATATACATTTATCGTAGTAACGACAAGATTAAAGAGGGTGATACCTTAAAGCAGATTAACAACTGTTACAGTCGTTATGAGGACAAAGAACTCTGTGAATTATATGCGGCTGACTTTGAAAATAAGATGGGGCATAACCATAGAATTATGAGAACTAAGAAGAACAAAGAGCAAGCCGACAATAACAGACGATTGGCTCAGATTTATAATCGTATCTGTGAAGGTTATGGAGATGATTATGATGAAGAAACTGTCCGTAATGTATTCAAATATATTACCAATAAGAACAAGACACTTATTGATGAGATAGACAGAAAACAGTCGCAGGAATATTTATCATCTTCTGACAAGGATTACATTGAGAATTTGCAGTCACAGATTAGAGATACATTTATCTTTGAACAGTTCCCATATCTTAATGAGGATTCCCAAGATGGGAACTCTGAAACAGGTGATTGGGGAGAACCTGATCCAATGGATAATTTATTTACAGTAGAAGAAATATTAGATATGCCTACTGCATCTGATGTAGTAGCGTAAAGATTTGGGGGTGTCGGTGAAATACCGCCCCCTTATTTGATTCGCCCGATTTGGCGAGTGGAAAACCACTGACCACGATTTCGTGGTGGTCGAAAAGATGGCTCGTTCATTCCACAGAATTGTGGAACAGATTAACTTAGAAAGTGAGGAACATAAAATGAGAAAGAAAGATTTAATTACAGAGAACAAAAGATTAAAAGATGAGGTTGAAGATTCACAGCGTCAGTTGACATACGCAAAGACACTAATAGATATAAAGGATATTTGCTTAATGCTTAATAAGGAAAGAGAGGTACATCATGACTAAGGAAAAGACAATTATGCAAGCATTAACAGAGGTTGTTCCTAACTATCTTGCGTCATATCTTTGCTGGTATTACTCTGAACCGAATAAAAGAATCAGTTGGGATGAACTCTGTAAATCTGATGCTAACTTTAGAAGTAAAAGCGGTGAGAATAAAACAGAAGATTTTGCCGAACAGAACTGGCTCATTAGAGATGATGTTCAGAAAGCAATGATTATCTATTTGCAGTATATGAAGAGATACAACTTTATGAAGCGTTATCAGGAGATGAATAAGAAAGCATTATCTGGTGATGTGAACAGTGCCAAGTATGTTGACGAGATGGATAAGATACTTGATAAGATGAGCATAGATAAATCTACAGAGAGTGAGATTGACAGATTACTAGAGGGGGTGACAATCAATGGAAATTAGTTTAGCCAATGCCAAGAAGTTAAACTGGCTGTGGCAGGATGAGAATGAAATCGCATGGATTGAAACCTTTATAAAAATTATAGATAAATCTGGTAAGACAGTACCATTTAAGTTGACACCAGAACAGAAAGCATTTGTTAGTGGTCTTGGTCATAAGAATGTGATAAGCAAAAGTCGCCAACTTGGTCTGTCCGTTTGTTGTGCCGGGATTTCCATTAGAAGATGTGTCTGCCATCCTAATACAACTTGTGTGCTTGTATCACACTCTCAGGAGAGTACCAATAAGGTATTTGCTAAGTTAAAGCAGATGTTTTATTCTCTTCCTGATTGTATCAGACCTGAACTGTTGACTAATAACAGACAGGAACTATCGTTTGTGAATGGTAGCCGTATCTCCTGTCAGACGGCAGGAAACAAAGATTTATGTCGTGGCGACACGATAAATGGTGTGCTGCATATGTCTGAATACGCACTCTGGAAGAACCAAGAGGGGCAAATGCAGTCACTTATGCAAGCAGTTACAGAATCAGCAACTTGTATAATCGAAAGCACGACAAAAGGTTTTAATGCCTTTACAACTACATATATGCAAGCAAGGAATGGTGAGAATGATTTCAAGCCATTCTTTTTTAATTGGATAAATGGACGTACATTATTTGAACCTCAGTACAAGTTGGCTGTTAAGTCGTGGAAAGCAAGGCACAATGGAAAGATGCTTACAGAAGATGAGTATGATGAGGAAGAAAAATCTCTTGCTAAGTTAGGTATGACACCCGAACAGGCAGTATGGCGAAGAGGTAAAATATCTGAGTCCTCTCTTGATGCGTTCCACGAAGAATTTCCAAGCACTTTTGAAGAGAGTTGTATTGTTAGTGGTTCAAGTGTATTTGATAACAACAGAGTAATCAAATTGCAGCAGTCCATAGCGGAAAATAAGATTAGACCATTACCACTTGATAAGATAGTCGGTATTCCTCAACTATTACGACCTCATGTATCTAATCGTAATCTGAAGGTATGGCAGATTCCCAAAAAGGGAATACGCTACGTTCTCGGCTGTGATGTGGCAGAAGGACTTGGCGGTAAGAGAGATAGTTCTACCATTTATGTATCGGATAAGGATGGTGTACAGGTTGCTCAGTTCAAGTCCAATAAGGTAAAGCCATACGAATTTGCGGATATAATTGATGCAATGGGTAGATGGTACAATAAAGGATTGCTCGTTGTGGAGAAAGCATCAGGCGGTCACAGTTGTATTGAGAGATTAAGATACGACAAGAAATATATGAATATGTACAAATATAAGTGCTATGACGAGTTTAAGAGAACCATTTGGAAGGTTGGATTTGATACCAATAATAAGACCAAGAGTATAGCGGTCAATGATATGCGTGAGTGGTTTGATAAAGGACTGATTGATATACAGAGTAATGATTTACTGGAAGAGATGAAAACATTCGTTGCAGAGGATAATGGAGCGTTTAATGCCGTTGTGGGTTCACATGACGACCTTGTATCTGCTTGTTGGTTATGTATTGCAGGAATGAAATCAGCGTTCTGGTATCCGTTTTAGAAAGGAGAGACAATGGATAGATTAGATTATTATATTGAGAAGCAATATGGCAATGATCCTATGTGGTTTGAGAAAGAAATCATTCAGGGAAATCATGCTAAAAGAGTTAGTGATGTTATTGCCAATAGAGATTATCTGAGTGGCAAACATAAGGTTCTGATGCGTCAGGACAGCCAATATAAGGGCAAGACATTAGTTGTTAATAAGACAGTGATTAACTATGCTAAGACCGTTATAAAGTTCCATAATACATTCTTATTAGGACATCCAACGGCTTTATCATGCAATGATGAACATACACTGAATACATTCAATGACATCTATAAGTTAGGACAGTATGCTACTGTTGACTATGAGATTATAGACCGAGTAAATAAGTTCGGTGATGCATATGAAGCAATCTATGTTGATAATGGAACGATTAAGAGTAAGGTGCTTGACAATGCTTGTAGTTATCCTGTCTATGATGATATGGGTAACTATATCTCATTCATAGAGCATTGGACGGACGCATATTCGGCTATCAGTTTTTGGAATGTATATTATCCTACCTATGTTGAGCATTGGGATAATGAGGGTGGAGAGATGCGTCTTGTATCAACAGATAACAGTGTTGGTCTGCCTATACATTATCATAATTTCAATGATGAGGATTATAACTTCGGTGTGGCTTTACTGAATGATATTAAGCCGATTATGGACGCATTAGAAGATGTTATGGCTAAGATGAGTGACAGTATCTATGTGAATGTAATGAATCCTATGCCTGTGGCTATTGGACAGCGTATAGAGAGTTCTATTCCTGCTGATGCAGTTGGTTATGTAATGAACCTTGATGTGGGAGATTTCAAGTATGCTAATTGCTCATTGGATTATAACTCAATCAAGTTATATCTGGATAATATGAAGCAGTTCCTTAATGATGTGGCTTGTATGCCATCTGTATTAGGTTCTAGCACTAATATTGCGAATATCTCAGAAGTTAGTATGCAGATTTTGTTAATGATGGCAAGTGTATATGCTGATGAAAATAAGAAGTGGCTCAATATCGGATTTCAGAAGAGATTTGAGATGTTTAAGAAGATACTTGGTATGCAGGGCATTAAGGTAGATAGTGATGTGGAAGTCATTTACAATGTTGCTATGCCTGTTGCTAGTACAGAAATGATTGCTAATCTGAAGGCATTACAGGAAATGGGTGCAATTAGTCGGGAAACAATTATGGAAAAGACCGAATATGTCAGTGATGTAGAGGTTGAAAAGAAGCGCTTGAGTGGTGAAAATGTTTCACAAGATGTTTCACAGAAGAGTGATGAAAGCATTGAAAATCCTAGTGATGAGGTAGAGAATAAATAAAATGTTTCACGGAATGTTTCACGGGTGAAGAGAATTTGTGTCTATATGTGGTATTTCAACATAAATATGCACACTATATATAGACACATTTTCCTTTTCATCAGGCATATCTAGTGACTAGAGCGCATCAAAACTGGACAAATTGGCAAATCCAACAATAAATTCGGTCTGTTTTGCACTATCACACTGTACTCTGATAAAGTAATCTGAATTGTAGATACATCAGACACAATTTCATATCCATCAGGCAGAAAAGAGTGGATAATAGTGTAGTATTGTACACTGTTCAAAACTGGTGCTACGGTATTTCCACATTTTTCCGTCTTTTTGGTCTTATGTGGTAGGTGTATAATCAGAAGAAATCTCGATTTCATTAGATGATGTTCGTAGGACTTCTAATCTCACGAACGATTTTGGGGTAAAATGAGCCGATTTTGGGGTTAAACGTGACCAGATATGGGTATTGAGTGACCAAAAATGGACTGTGAGAAACCATTGTGCAATATGTACAAAAGGGTAAATGAGTGTTCTTTGTGCAATATGGAGAAAATACAAGGGTATATTTGTGCAATATGACGAAACAGAAACCTTGAAAATTTTTGAGAGTTTTGTGAATTTCTGAAAAAACTTAGAAACAATTTGGCTAATTGTCAGACAATTAAAATGTAAAATTTTTGTGAATTTTTTGCGTTACCCCTTGACTTCTCAAAATTTTTTCCTTAATCAGAAAAATCCCCACAGAGTTTTCAAGAGGTTGTAAAAAGTTTTTACATCCTCATATCAGGTATTTCTGAAACTTTCGGACTTGACAGAACCGAATTATCAACTTTGTGTCAATTTTGTCCCAAAGTTCGAATCAACCAAACGGTTGTATCACCATGTCACAACCCTACACAGATAGTGTGTACCCTTAAACCGATATAGTTGGTTTAGACCATCATGGACAAATCAAGGTTTGCAGAATTCTTCAAAGGTTGAAAATCGTTTCGGTAAAATTACCAAAACGAGAAACGGACTTACACCAAATTTGGGGGAAGTCCAAAACGGACTAATCGAGGTCTTGCTATTTTGGCAGGGTTCAAATGAACCTAACAAACCGTTACCCCATTTCAGGGTAGAGCGTAAAATTGCGCTGTACCACCGTGGACTAATAGCATTTTCAGATTTCTGAAATTCCGATTCAGATATGCATACAATGCACTTCTGTTGTTTCCTTATAGAAACGCTGAAACCTATGGTAAAATGTTGAGATATAAGGTATAATATTCGTATCAGATGTGTAGGAGGATGGTTATGGAAGATGTGCAGGAATATTTGAAAAATAGATTAAACGAATTTAAGCAGGGATATAATGCAGAATACAAATTAAATTCCTATTGCGATAAAGAATTAAAACGTCGATGGAAAGTTGATCGGGAAAAAGCGAAGAATCAATGGCAATATATTAACAGTGTAGAAGATGTAAGAAACTACATAAGTGGATTTATTGGACAAGTCGAGCAGTATCAAAATATAAAAGGAATACCCACAGATGCATATGATATGGATCTGGCTTTATATAAAGCAAACTTAGCAATTAGCAAAATGGCACAATGCTATGAATCTAATAAATGCGATTTTGATTCATGTGGAAAAGAAGAAATAGATGAGATATTTGACACATTGTATCATTGGTTAGAAGAAATGGATAATGTAAATATGCGAAGAATGATGCAGGATTAGGAGGTGCTGTCTTGGAAAATAGAAATGAGTTTGAAGTAAATGGTGAGAAATTTTCAGTATCATATAAATATGAAAAGGATCTTGTGTGGGCGATAACATATGTTAATGGACAACAAGTGAAAACTCATGGAGATACAGAACAAACAGCATACTGGGCAATTCAGAATCATGTAAATACATTATTAAATTTCAGATTGTAGATTGGGGAGGAAATATGGATAATAAAGAACTTATGAACAAGTGGACTCAATGTTTTGGAATTGGGTTAGTTATTACGATTATAGATTTTATTATTATGGTAAATCAAAAAGATGCTTCAACAGGAGCAAAGATTACTGCTATTATTTTATTAGTCGGAATTGTCTTTTGTATTATATCAGTAGTTAAAATAAATATGTATAATGCTAAAGTAAAAAATATGTCGGCTGATGAATATTTATCAGATAGATTTGCTAATGCTATTCCAGAAACAAAAGAAGTATTTGGAATAAAGAGTAATGACAAACCTTCTATAGAGTGCCCGTATTGTCATTCAACTGATGTTTCTAAAATTGGGACAGTAAATAGAGCAGTATCAGTTGGAATGGTTGGTGTAGCAAGTAGTAAAATTGGAAAGCAATGGCATTGTAATAAATGTAAGAGTAATTTTTAATAATAACAACCCTAAGAGGTCTACGGCAAAACACCGTAGTCCTTTTTTATTGCATTAAAATAAGGAAAGGAGACACACATGAAAGTATTAGATAGATTAAAGATGGAGTTATCAAACCAAGCATATTTTACAGATGAGCAGTATATCCAGTTCCTTGCAGAGAACTCACTTGCACCATCAGATGAATATGTAAAAGCCGATATGCAGAAGAATTTACTCTTCACAGTGATTGATGTACTTGAAGCCGTTACAAACGATATTGACCTTATGACAGGTATATCAACAGAGTTCTCTAATATCGGACAAGCGTATGAGTTTTTAGAAGCAAGAATACAACAGGTCAAGGATAAGATTGCAGCCATTCCTGAGCCAGATAATGATTACTCTTGTTTCTCATTAATGTATACAAGAAATTTATAAACTTTAGAAAAAATAAAAATAAGGGGTTGACATAAAATAACATCTGTGATAATATCTTACTTGTTCGTAAGGCAAATCCCACGAACAAAGAATAAAAAAGTTATACGAAAGTATGTGATTGCCTAAGTAGTTATCGAACTTTCGAGGTTAAGGTTCTCAGTCGGTAGAGCAGAGGACTGAAAATCCTCGTGTCACTGGTTCGATTCCGGT
>OGEK01001306.1_pt1 | contig 17948 bp, 17 predicted proteins | sample 1570641 | NCBI WGS metagenome assembly OGEK01 (sample SAMEA2582136, study PRJEB24529) | metagenome | biome: Human gut stool | place: China | collected 2011
AAAACATCAGTGCGATCAGCACCCCCTGCGAAAGGGCCCCCAGCTGCGGCGTGATGCCCAATGTCAGACCTACCGTTGCCACAGCCGAAGCAGTTTCATACAGACAGACTGACATCGGCAATTGCTCGGCCGCAGCAATGACAAAGGCTCCGAGGAAGAACAGCGTCAAATACATTCCTGCAATCGTGGCAGCATTCTTGACCGCGGAGCCATCTATGCGCCGCCCGAAAAATTCGGCATCTTCTCTGCGGCGGAATGTCGCCCACATATTGGCCAGCAGAACGGCGAATGTTGTGGTTTTCATGCCGCCTGCCGTGGAGCCGGGCGAACCGCCCAACAGCATCAGAACCACCATCAATGCCTGTGAAGTGCTGCCCATCGCAGCAAGATCAGCAGTGTTAAAACCGGCAGTACGGGGGGTAACGGATTGAAACATCGACAATAAAATGCGCTGCCGGGCAGAGCCTGCCGTGAACTCGAAGCAATAAAAGTACAGCGTCGGCAATACCAGAAGAAATGCCGTTGTGACAAGGATCACCTTGCTCTGCATCCGGTAACGGCGAAAATCAAGGCGATATGTACAAATGTCCTCCCATGTCAGAAAGCCAAGACCGCCAAAGACGATCAGGGCCGCGATCACTGTGGTAAGCAATGGGTCACCTGCATACCGTGTCAGCGAAACAAATTTTGCCCCCTCTGTTCCCAGCAGATCAAACCCGGCATTGCAGAACGCCGAAATGGAATGAAACAACGCATACCAGATCCCGCGCAGTCCATAATCGGCGCAAAATGTCGGCAGCAGCAGTGCAGCACCGACCAATTCAAACAGGGCGGTGATCCGCAGAATAAAGCCTGTCAGCCGCACGATGCCGCCCATCTGCGGGGCAGCAGTAGCTTCCTGCATCGTGCTGCGCTGCTTGAGTGAGATCTTTCGCCCAGAAAGCAGCGCAAAGGCAGCGCCCACTGTAATGACGCCCAATCCTCCGATCTGGATCAGAAGAAGGATCACACTTTGCCCAAAAGCCGACCAGTAGCTGCCGGTATCCTGTACTACAAGACCGGTCACACAAAGGGCGGAGGTGGAGGTAAACAGTGCCTCATGGAACGGTGTGACGCATCGTTGCTGTGCAGCGATCGGAAGCATCAGAAGCAATGCGCCCACCAGATCGACTGCCGCAAAACCTGCAATAATGACCTGAAAAGAAGAAAAACGGTGCCGCTTGTAACGAGGATATTGAATCATAAAAGCTCCTTTACCTATCCGTGTGCATAAAGATTAGCATGGAATAGATAAAAGAGCCGTAAAGAAAATTGTAGAAATATAAAGATTCCATTAAAATTGATCGATCAACACCAAATAATAAATGCTGGACATCACCAGCTCAAAAAAGCGGTAATGTCCAGCATTCATTCAGATTTCTAGCCCGTGGCTCCCGGCCGCATTCTTCAAGTATTCCTCCGGGTCGCCATTCAGAATCAAATCCGCGTAGCCCAGCGGGTCGTTGTGGATAAGATAATCCAGTTCAGACCGCTGTGCGCCGCCGCCCTGTTCAAGCCCTCTTATCCGCGGTTACTACTAAAGGGAAACGGTCATGTAAAACAAAAAAGACAGCTATCAAAAGCTGTCTTTTTTGTGGTGCAGGAATGCAATCCAAATCCGAACCATTTCCCTTTGAAGCAGCTTCTGCCGCTTCCTCAAATGTGATGGTCTGTGTACCTTCTTTATAGTTAAAGGTGATGAGAACCTTATCATCATACAGATAAATCGAATTGACGAAGGTATCCACCAATGCCTGCCGCTGGTCTTTCATGCTCATGTCCAACTTGCGGAAGCGCATCAGCCATCGCAATCCAACTTTTTAAGCGTTTGCAACATCGTTGGATTGCATATCGCAAAATATGCCGGTTAGAACAGTATTCCAAACCTGCCCTTGCGATTGAAGCGGATAAATTCCTCTTTGATTTTGGGTTTTGCCAGCTTTTCTTCCGCAATGCGAGCTTCAAGCTCACGCTTGGTTTCTTCGAGCTGCTCTAGCCGCTCCTTGGTGGAGCTGGTGAGGATTCCAGCTTGAATCGCATTGAGCATATTCTGGATACCCGATTCCGCATCCCGGAGCTGCTTTTCATAAAGAGGAAGATTGGTATTCTCCCGGTCTTGCAGTTCCATGACCTTGGCGATGATGGATTCCATGGCGGCATCGTCCCGCACAAGCTGCATGGTCTGGTTGACCACCAAATCTTCCAGCCACTGTTTGCGGATGGTTTTCTTCTTGCAACCCTTCTTCTTTTTGGCGGTGGCACATTTATAATAGCGATAGACTTCTCCCGTCCGACTCGTGCCGCTTTCACCAAACATCAGAGCACCACAGCAACCACAGTGCAGCTTGGTAGTGAGCAGATAGCTTTCCTCTGCCTTATGACGGGCAGGGGCCTTCTTATTTTTTGCCAGCTTTTCCTGCACCTTGTTGAACAAATCTTCTGACACGAGAGCCGGGATCGCATTGGGCTGTACCACATCCCGCAAGCGCAATTCGCCGATATACCGGCGATTACTCAGCATCCTCTGAATCGTATTGTAGGACATCTCCCCGCCCATCGAATTCTTAATGTTGTGCGCCTTTAAAGCCGTTCTTCTCCGCATAGGCAGTGCATTCACGAATCTGGCCTTCGATGGATTCTTCTCGCTGGTTGTCAGTGGAATAACGAGCGTAGATCACGGCAGTCATGGCAGACACCTCTCTTTTACATCAATGAACGGTGGAGCGTTCATTCAAAATTTTGATTCGTATAATGATATACCATATTTTGCGGAATAATGTAATAGAAAAATCCCCTGTTCTGAAAAAAGGCCCACCTGTCTGCTATGCTCGTCGTTGCAGCAGACAGATGGGCCTTTCTCATTTACAGATTCTCGCTGAAGAGTTTTTCCATCGCGGTTGCTCTGGCTTCTCTATTACCTCCTCCAGCCAATTATATCCTGAACTAAACCAAGGAATCAATAACCAAAGGCCAGTGCTCCGCCATCGACAGCAAAATCCTGTCCGGTGATGTAGGATGCACCGTCGCCCACCAGGAACTCGGCCATCTTGCCCAGATCGCGGGTGTCGCCGTATGCGTGCAGCGGCATCCGGTTCAGGATCTTCTGCTCGCGGGCGGCATCCACCACCTGCTCGTTCATCTTGCTGCGGAACCAGCCCGGAGCAATGCTGTTGACGGTGATGTTGTCCTGTGCCCACTCCACAGCCAGTGCGCGGGTCATGGCCAGCACAGCGCCCTTGCTGGTGCAGTAGGGCACCACTTCGCTGAAGCCCAGATGGGCGCTCATGCTGGTAATGTTGATGATGCGGCCCTTGTCGGCACTCTTTTTCAAATAGGGATAGCAGACAACGCTCATCTCGAACAGGTACTTGACGTTCACGTTCATGATGTTGTCAAACTGCTCCATGGGGAAGTCCTCGGCGCGGCACTTGAAGCTGACACCGGCGTTGTTGACCAGAAAATCAAGGCAGCCGCCGTGCTTTGCGGCAAGGTCTGCGACCATGACCTTCATGGCCTCTACGTCGCCCACATCGCCTTTCAGGTGTACGACACCGGGGGCGCTTTCACCCACGCCCTCTTTGGGCTTTCCGGTACGACTGATGACATAGACCGTTGCGCCGGCCTCGGCCAGCACATTCGCGATCTGGAACCCGATGCCGCTGCTGCCGCCGGTGACGATACCGGCTTTTCCTTTCAGATCTGCCATAGTGCTCTCCTCCTATCAGATCTCGACATTGAAGTCAAAGAACTCGTTGACATTGTTGAAGCAGACATTCTCAATGGTCTTTTTCAGCTCTTCCTCGCCGGAGAAGTACTCTCCGCGCTCCACCAGGCTGCCCAGATAATTGCACAGCACACGGCGGTACAGCTCGTGACGGGGGTAGGAGATGAAGCTGCGGCTGTCGGTGAGCATACCCACGGACAGCGACACCGGGTAGAGGTTTGCACAGGCCTCGAACTGGCGCTGAATGCCAAAGGCCTGATCGTTGAACCACCACGGCGCGCCCAGCTGGACCTTGGCTTTGATGCCGTTGTCGCAGAAGCCTGCGGCCAGAATGGCCCAGGTCTCGATCTTGGTGCCGTCCAGCGGGTAGATAATGGTCTTGGGCAATTCGCCGATGGTGGTCAGGTTGTTCAGCAGTTCGCCCACGCCCTTGACCGGAGCGGCATCGTCGCAGCAGTCAAACCCGGTGGACTGACCCACGCTCTTCACATGGCTGGTGTTGGCATCCAGATAGGTGCCGATGTGCAGCTGCATGACGTAGTGATTGCGGTTGTAGATGCGGGCCATCTCAAACAGGAAGGCGCTCTGGTACTGGTCGATCTCGTGCCGGGTCAGCTTGCCGCCGCTGCGGGCCTTGGCAAAGATACCCTCCACCTCGGCAGGGGTGTAATCGGCCCAGTTGAAGTAGGGGATGCCGTCGTCGCTGACCGTGGTGCCGGTGACCTGCTGGAAATACTGCAGGCGCTTTTCCAGCGCACCGAGCATGTCGGCAAAGCTGCCGATGGGCTGCTGGGCGGCTGCAGACAGCTTGTCCAGATAGGCTGCGAAATCTGCATTGGTGCAGAACATGGCCTTGTCCGGGCGGAACGCCGTGATCACACGGGTGAACATCTTTTCTTCGTTCAGCGCCTTGTGATAGCGCAGATCGTCGATGGGATCCTCCGTGGTGGACACCAGACGCACATTGCTGTGCTCCATGCACCAGCGGCGGGTCATGTGCTTTTCGGTGATGAGCTTCTTGGTACGGTCGTAGATCTCCTGCGCATTAGCAGCGGTCAGTGGCTCGTCGATGTCAAAATAGCGCTTCAGCTCCAGTGCGCACCAGATGTAGATGGGGTTGCCCACCAGCTGGGGCAGGATCTGGGCAAACTTCATGTACTTTTCGTAGTAGCTGGCGTCACCGGTGATGTACTTCTCGTCGATGCCAAAGGTGCGCATACAGCGCCACTTGTAGTGGTCGCCGCGCAGCCACATCTCGCCCAGATCTTCAAACTCCTTGTTCTCGGCGATCTCCACGGGCTGCAGATGGCAATGGTAATCGATGATCGGCATATGCTCTGCATACTTGTGGTAGAGCATCTTGCCGGTCTCATTGGTGAGGAACAGCTCTTCGCTGAAACGATCATTCATAATAAATATCCTCCAAAAATGCCCACCCGTCTGTTCAGGAGATGGGTGGGCTCATTTCATCAGAATCCGATCAGAGCGCCGCCGTCAACAGGGATGCAGGTGCCGCTGATATAGCGGGCTGCGTCACTGCACAGGAACGCTGCACACATGCCGACATCCATAGGGTCGCCCACGCTCTTGGCGGGGATGCGCCCCATGATCTTTGCCAGACGCGGCGGGTCGTTATCGGTTGCCTTGTGGAACATCGGGGTGTCGATCCAACCCGGTGCAATGGCGTTGACGGTGATGCCATACTCGGCCAGTTCTGCGGTCAGGGTGTGGATCAGGCCCAGATAACCGGCCTTTGCGGTGGAGTAACCTGCCACCTGCGGCTGACCGATGTAGCTGGTCATGCTGGCCTGGAAGATGATGCGGCCATGACCCTGCTCCTTCATCTGGGGAACAAAAGCCTTGGTCAGTGCGAATGCACCCACCAGATGCACATCCAGAACGCGCTTGTAGTCGTCCACGGTCATATCCCAGATAAACTTCTTGCAATGGTTGCCTGCGTTGTTCACAAGGATGCTCACGGGGCCCTGCTCGGCGGTGATCTTATCGGCCAGTTCCTGAGCGTGGTCGGTATCGGTGATATTGAACTGATAGTACACAGCCTTGCCGCCGAACTCGGCCAGCGTATCGGCCACCAGCTCCGGTGCACGGGAAGCCACAATGGCCACCTTTGCGCCTGCGGAAACAAGGCACCGGGTAATGGCAAGGCCCAGACCCGTTGCACCGCCGGTGACAACAGCCACCTGGCCGGACAGGTCGTACCAGTTCTTGATGCTGAACTCCTTCATCTGTTCTTCGGTAAATGCTGCCATGGAAACAGCCCTCCTCATTCTTCGCAGGCGCGCTTGAAAGCGACCTGCTTTTCCTGATATTTATACGGTACAAAGAACTCGTGGTGGCCCTGGGCTTCGCTCTTGGTGGGCTGACCGGCGGCGGTCTTTACCACCAGCTCGGTCAGGCGGCGGGCCAGCTCGCTCTGGGTGCACTCGCCCTTCAGCACAGGGTTGGCGTTGAAGTCCATGTCCCCTTCCATCCGGGCATAGGTCGCACCGTTGCCGGTGATCTTGATGCATGGTGCCACGGCGCTGCCCACCACATTGCCGCGTCCGGTGACGAGGAACACGATGTGGGCACCGCAGCTGGCAAGGTCCATCAGACCTTCGTTGTCATTGGGGTTGGTGATGCCGAACTGCATCCAGTAGGGGTCCGGGGTGGAATCCAGCAGCCACAGGCCCGGGTGGGGTGCCGGGCAGGACACCTTGATGACCCCCTGAATGGGTCGGGAGCCGCTCTTGATCACAGCACCCATGCTCTTTTCTTCAATGGTGGACAGGCCGCCTGCAAAGTTGCCGGGGCTGACCGAATACTGACGCACGCTGCGGCAGTAGTCCAGCGCTTTATCATAGGTATAGCGCAGCTCTTTTGCGGCCTGCTCAGAAGCAGCGCGCTTGAGCAGCAGATAATCCAGACCGATGGCTTCCACGATCTCTTCAAAGATCGCGGTGCCGCCCTGATCCACCAGCCAGTCATAGAAGCGGCCGACCACGACGTTGCCGGCAAGACCGCTGGTGTAGTCGCTGCCGCCGCATTCTGCGCCGATGACCAGATCTTTTACCGACATCTCCACGCGGGGCGTGTTTTCCAGCTCTTTCAGGGTATTCTGCACCCAGTCCACACCCTTGCGGATGGCCGGCTGCGTGCCGCCCTCGTTCTGGATGAACATCCAGCTGGTGGGCTTGCCTTCTTCGTCCGCGATCTTGGACAGCCATTCCGGCTGGACATATTCACAGCCAAGGCCCACCGCCAGCACCGCGCCCACGTTGGGGTGGCGGATAAAGCTGATGAGCAGGTTGACGGCATACTGATTATCGGTGCAGCCGTCGAACCCCAGCAGCTCCACCTCGGCGCTGCCGCTTTTTGCCACGATCTGCTGGGCCACAAACTCGGCGCACTTGACCGTATAGATCACCAGCACCCGGTTCCGGATGCCTTTTGCGCCGTTTTTGCGGGCGTAGCCGGGCCAGGTGAGGCTTTGCAGTTCATTCCAATCCATAAAAGCCTCTCCTTTACTCGTACTTTGTGTCCTTGGGGGCACCGGTCTTGACATCCAGATGGCTGGACCGCTGGTCATACACACTGCACATCACGTGCAGATGCACCCAGCTACCCGCCGGGATATCTGTTGTTGCGCGGCCAATGACCACACCGTATTTTACGATATCTTCACCCTTGCAGATATCCCGCAGGGCAATTTTGTGGCCCACCGGCACTTCAGTGGTGGCCTGTACCTCCGGTGCGCAGGCATCGCCGCGCAGCTCCACAGGACCGGGCACCAGCGGTGTCAGGGCGGTTGCCACATTGTCCGCAAGGTCGATCTGAAAGGCGTTCTGCTTTTCGTCCATGTTACAGCACTCCGAACTTGGCAAAGGCATCGGTGACCATCATGCCGTCCTCAATGGCCTTGCGCATGGTCTTTTCGGTGCTGGCCTTGACCAGCGCCTTCTCGATCACTTCGGGGGCGACGTCCTTCGGGATGATGAGCACACCGTCGATGTCGCCAAACACGATATCGCCGTTGTGGATGGTGACCTGTCCGATCTCGATGGGGCAGCGCCACTTGAACACATAGGTACGGACGGAAGAATCCTGTGCCCAGGTGCCGGAGCAGAACACCGGGAAGTTCTGCTCAATGACCTTGGGGGTATCGCGGGTATAGCCGTCCAGCACAGCGCCCACAGCGCCGCGGGCCTTGCCGCAGGCGGTGAGCAGCTCGCCCCACAGGGCGCTGTTGTGCGCACCGGTGGCAATGTAGATCTCGTTGGGTTTCAGATCGTCCAGCGCCTCGGTCATATAGCCAAACGGCTTATCCTCGGGGTACTCAAAGACATCGTTCTCCAGCACGGTGCAGGCATAGCCGGCCACCTTCAGGCGCTTGTCCTCGGTCTCCCCGGGCAGGATGTAGGGTGCCGTGGGCACCTGTGCTGCCAGCGGACGGATGGAAGCAGGCAGGAACTGGTGCTTATAACCCATCTGGTCCAGAATATCGCCCACCACAGGGGTATACAGCTTTTCTTTCATCAGGGCGAACATTTCGTCGTCGTTTTTCCACATAGCCATGGGAAGTCACTCCTTTATTGTTCTCAGGGTATCCAGCCATTCCAGGCACTGCCCAAACCAGCCGGCAATGTGCGGGTCTGCAAGGCGGTGTTTTGCCGGTTCGTCCACTTCAGGCGTTGCCAGGCTCAGGCCGTGCACTCCGCGGGGATAAAGATGCATTTCGTAGCGCACACCGGCCGCGCTCAGCGCACCTGCCAGAAGCAGGCTGTTCTGCACCGGCACTTCCGGGTCGGTGACGGTATGCCAGAAGAAGGCAGGCGGCGTATCTGCCGTGATCTGCGTTTCCAGCGAATACCAGCCCGGATCGTCCGAACCGGCCAGATTTTGGATACTGCCGCGGTGGGCGTACTTTCCTGCGGTGATCACCGGATAGCCCAGGATCATGCCGTCGGGGCGGGGCAGCCCCAGCTCCTTCCAGTGCACGCCGAGGCTTGCGGCCAGATGGCCGCCGGCCGAAAAGCCACACACCAGCACCGGCAGTGCCGGGCAGCGCTGCTTTGCAGCCTGCACCGCTTCGCCCAGCTGCCGCACCGGCAGGGTGCCCAGCGGGGGCTGCGCAGGCGTTTCGCGGACGGTGTAGTACACCACCGCCGCCGCCCAGCCGCCTGCGGTAAAGGCGTTGGCCACCGGCTCGGCCTCACGCGGCGAGAGCCACTGGTAACCGCCGCCCGGGCAGATGAGCACGATGCCTTTGGGGTCTTCAGGGGCATCTGCAAACCAGAGCCGTGCCCCCAGCGGCAGTTTTACTGTTTCCATCGGCAATCAGTACAGCAGATTGGGCAGCCACATAAAGGTCTGCGGGAAGTAGGTCAGGATGATCAGCGCGATGAACATGGTGATATAGAAGGGCACCATCTTCTTGGACAGGGTCTCGATCTTGATGCCGGAAATGGCAGAGCCGATGAACAGGGTAGAGCCGACGGGAGGGGTCAGCAGGCCGATGCCGAGGTTCAGCACCATGACGATGCCCAGATGGATGGGGGACAGACCCAGCTGCATCCAGATGGGCAGGATGACGGGGGTCAGCATCAGGATCAGGCAGGCCATCTCGATCAGGCAGCCCAGGAACAGCATCAGGATGTTGAGCAGGATCAGGATGACGATCTTGTTGCTGGTGATGGAGAACAGGCCGGTAGCGATCATGGTGGGGATGCGCAGATAGGTCAGCAGGTAGGTGAATGCGCCGGACACGCCCAGCAGGATCAGCACCTTACCCAGAGTCTCCACTACGTTTGCAAAGATGTGGGGGATATCCTTGAAGGAGAAGCCCTTGTAGATGAACAGGCCGACGCACAGCGACCACACAACGGCAGCAGCGGCGGACTCGGTGGTGGTGAAGACACCGGCGATGACGCCGACGACCACGAACATAACAGCCAGCATGCCCCAGATGGCCTTGAAGAACGCCTTGATGCAGTTCTTCAGGTTGAACTTTCCGGTGACCGGGATGTTCATCTTCTTGGAGTAGTAGTAGGAGTAGATCATCAGCACGATGCTCAGCACAGCGCCGGGCATGTAGCCGGCCACGAACAGCTGGCCGATGGAAACGGTGGTGACGCCGGCAGCAGCCAGAGTGAAGATGACCATGTTCTGAGAGGGGGGAACCAGAATGCCTTCCACGGAGGACGCCATGGTCAGGCAGGTGGAGAACTCGCGGTCATAGCCCTGCTCTTCCATCATCTTGATCTCGATGGGGCCCAGAGAGGCACAGTCGGCAGAAGAAGAGCCGGAGATGCCGCCGAAGAAGAAGGAGGCCACCACGTTGACCATGGCAGCACCGCCGCGCATCCAGCCGACAAGTTCCTTTGAGAAAGCGATCAGGGTATCGGTGATGCCGCCGGCGCTCATCAGCTCACCCATCAGGATGAAGAAGGGCACGGCCAGCAGGGTATAAGAGTTCAGGTTACTGACAAATTTCAGAGCCATCTGCATGGGGTTGATGTTCAGATAGAAGAAGTCCAGCAGAGAGGCTACACCGATGGCGTAGACCACCGGCACACGGAGAAACACCAGCACCAGGAATACGCCCAGCAGCAGGATGGTTGCGATCGTTGCAGTCGACATTTACTTGCTCTCCTTTCGACCCAGTACCCAGTGGCCCAGCACGGCAAAGATGTTCAGCACGCCGGTCACGGGCAGTGCGCTGTACATGAAGGAATACGGCACATTGATGCCGGCCATGTTGTTGTTTGCGCCCTGCTGTGCCAGCTTGATGCCGTACACGATCAGGAAGATGGAAAAGCCCACCACGCAGACAGTAGACAGGATGTCGGTGAGGAACACACCGGTCTTGCCCAGCTTTTCGTCAAACATGGTCACGGCCAGATGCTCGTTCTTGCGCACCACCAGCACGCTGCCCAGCAGGCTCAGCCACACCAGGCACAGCAGGGAGAACGGCTCGCCCCACATGGGAGAGTTGTGCATCACATAGCGTCCGAAGAAGATGTAAAAGACCACAGCCACCAGTGCACCCAGGATCGCTGCGCAGATATGACGCAGGATCTGGAACAGTGCGGTGTCGACCTTTTCCCACACGGCTCTGAATTTGTCCATAATCGGCTCCTTAATTTTTGCTTTTTCCAAAATTCCCCGCTGCCGCTGTCGGCAGCGGGGAATACTCGTACCGGATCGATCTGAGCAGACTTTTAGTAGTTGCCGCCCTGGATCTTTGCGATGATATCCTGTGCCTCGGTGCTTTCCTTCTCGTACAGGGGTGCGCAGGCTTCCTGCCACTTCTCGATGTCGGGAACTTCCAGCAGGGTGATGCCCTTTTCGCCGAAGGAATCGTAGCATGCCTGCTCCTGCTTCTCATTGTATTCGTAGCAGGATGCGCGGGCTGCCAGAGCAGCTTCCTTGATCCAACCCTTCTCGGTGTCGTTGAAGCTGTTCCACTTGTCGGCGTTCATCAGGATGACACCGCAGCCGAAGGTGTGCGCATCGGCGATAAAGTAGGGCGCGACCTCGTTGAAGCTGTTGCTCATGTAAGAAGTGACACCGTTCTCGGCGGCATCGACGACGCCGGACTGCAGGGAGGTGTACAGCTCCGAGTAAGCGATTGCGGTGGCGGAAGCTCCCAGAGCATCCATGGTGCTGATCATCAGGTCAGTCTCGGGAACGCGAACCTTCAGGCCTTTCATCTTGTCCAGCGTGAAGGCATCGGGTTTGCCAAGACGATCGTAGACCTTCGGGGTGATGAACAGGCTGCGGGGGCCTTCGACCAGCCAGCCCAGAGCCACGTAGCCGCAGTTTGCATCCTCAACGCTCTGCAGCAGCTCGTCGCCCAGGCTGCTCTCGGCAACATCCTCAAACTGTGCCATGTCCTTGAAGACGTAAGGCAGGCCGGTGGTGCCGATCAGTTCCGCACCGTAATTGGGCAGGGAGGAAGCGTTGCCGCGGAAAATATCCAGAGTGCCCATCTGGATGCCCTGCATGGACTCTGCCTCGGAACCCAGAGTGCCGTTGATGTACAGGTCGATCTTGATGTGGCCGCCGGACAGTTCTTCAATCTTCTCGGCAAAGGTGTGTGCGCCCACGGTTGCGCCGTAGTCCTCACCGTTGACCTCGTTCCAGGTCAGGGTGAAGTCGTTGCCGGAGCCGCCCTCACCTGCGCCCGCTGCAGAAGCTGCAACAGAAGAAGCAGCGGTGGAAGAAGCTGCCGTAGAGGTGGAAGCGGAAGAACCGCCGCATGCCGTCATGCCCAGAGCAGCTGCAGAAACACCAACGACCTTCAGGAAGTCACGACGAGAAATTGCCTTTTTCATAAGAAATCTCCTTTTTCTCTCTTTGGCTGTTTGGAATCGTGTGGAACCGGGGTGGGGACGGCGTCCTCGTGCCGCGCCGCGCCCTTGTCACAAAAACGTTTTTGCGACTTTCATTGTCAATATCTTAGCACGTTCCCACCCTGAGGTCAACGTTTTTCAGATTTTTTCTCCTGTTTCGCATTCATTTTTGTCAATTAGCACAGTTTTTGGCAAAACCGTTTTGGCGGTGTGCCGATTTTACTACCGAAATTCTGGAAATGCTTTACATCCATCGCCTTTTGCATTATAATCAAGCAAAAACGTTTCGTTTTGATTAATCGACGCAGTTCCGTCAAACAATTTTTGCCGCAAGGCAGAGATTCAGCCGGAATATTCCTGTACCAAAAAGAAAGAGGTGCTTTTGATGATTATTACCAAATTCGAGACATGGTGGGTCGAGCGCGGCCGCTGCCTGTTTGACGAAAAGCGTCAGGGCGGCGCTAAGATGGGCTGGGATGTGATCGCCATCAAGCTGACCACCGATACCGGCATTGAAGGCGTTGCCACCTGTATGGCTGCCCGCAGCGGCGCTGTGAGCGAAGCCTACCTGCAGGAGAGCATCGGTCCCGTGGTGCTGGGCCGTGATCCCCATGACCGCGAGGCCATCTTCCAGGAGCTGTGGACCATCGACCGCCACGAAGCGTTTTTCCCGGTGTTCCTGCCCGGCCCGGTGGATGTGGCCCTGTGGGATATCTGCGCCAAGGAAGCCGGCCTGCCTCTTTATAAGTATATCGGTGCCTGCCGCGACAGCCTGCCGGTCTACGCCAGCGGCAACTTCCACGGCACAGTCAAGGAATACGTGGACGAAGCCCTGTACTACCAGAGCAAAGGCATCCCCGGCTACAAGGCACATCCGGGCGGACCGGTCAGCTTTGACATGGAAGTGCATCAGGCTATCCGCGATGCTGTCGGCCCCGATTACCTGCTGATGAGCGACCCGGTGGGCGACTATACCCTGAACGAGGCCGTTACCGTTGGCCGCCAGCTGGAAAAGCTGAACTATAAGTGGTTCGAAGAGCCTTTCCGCGACTTTGAACTGTACAAATACACCGAGCTGTGCCGCACGCTGGATATTCCCATTGCTGCCACCGAGACCACCCGCGGTTGCCACTGGGGCGTGGCGCAGGTCATCGCCCAGCACGCCGCCGACATCGTCCGCGCGGATGTCAGCTGGAAGGACGGCATCACCGGCACACTGAAGATTGCCCATCTGGCCGAAGCCTTCGGCCTGAACTGCGAGATCCACACCACCACCATGAACTACATGGATCTGGTCAACCTGCATGTCAGCTGCGCCATCAAGAACTGCGAATACTTTGAGTACTTTGTGCCCGAAGAGAACTATACCTTGCCCATGAAGGGCAAGCTGCCCATCGATGAGCACGGCATCATCCATGTGCTGCAGGGCCCCGGCGTCGGCGCCGAGCTAGACTGGGATCTCATCGAGAAGAGCTGCCGCAGCTACCGTAAGCTCGAGTATAAGGGCTGATCTGCAAATCGCTATTTTCTTACCTGCTCATTTTTCTCTCCCATTTACCCCATTATCTCCATGGAAAAAGGACTGTTGCACAAGGATATAAGCCAGTGCAGCAGCCCTTTTTCCTGCTTTATCCGTTTCATTTCGTACTGTCAACGTTAAAGCAAAAGACCAGAGTTGTAAAGCCTTTTGGCTAAATAACTCTGGTCTTTTTGTTGGAGCTTGTGCAGCAGCCCCTTTTCGTTTGCATTCTGTTTTAAATCAGAAGCCCCCGGAAGTTGCCGCTGTCATACATTACGGCATTGCTGCGGAATACCACCTCGGAGCCAACATAGATGGTATTCTGCTCCGGCGCTTTGCCCTGCACCAGATACTCCACCAGTGTCTTGATGCCCAGGTATCCCTGTGCATAGGGGTTTTTCTGCACCAGATTGTTGAGTACTTTGTCCTGCAAGGCCGTCATGTTTTCCGCAAACACATCGCTGCCCACTGCAAAGATCCGGCCAGCCTTGCCGCACTGCTGCAGCGCCTGCGCCAGCATCACGCTGCTCTGCGAAAGCACGCTGCAGCAGGCTGCAACGTCCGGCTTTTCCAGCAGATGCAGGATGGATGCCTGCGCCTCCGGGCTGATATAGCAGGAGTGATCCAGATAGATGCGGTTCTGCGCACCGTTCTCCTGCATGTAATCCTCAAAGCCCTGCACGATGCGGGCGTGCTGCTCCCATTTCGGGCTGCCCGCGCAGAGCACCACGCTGCCGAACACAGGAATATGGCTGAAGATCAGCTCGGCCATTGTCCGCCCGATGACCTCGTAGTTCGGCTGTACGCTGCACAGCGGTGCCGACTGCGGGTTGCTGAAACCCACCTGCACCACTGCCACACCGCTGTCGCGGACATGCTGCCACTCCTGCCGGCTCAGTGCTTCCAGATGGCCCACCGTCAGCAGGCCGTCCAGTTTGTCTTCTGCCAGCAGGGCGCGCACCTGCTCCACCGCGCCGGAGGAAGCCGGGTCAACTTCATTCGGAAAGCGGAATTCCCGGCACTCCACGTTCAGGTCTTCCGAGCTTTTCAGATAGTCCCGCACGCCCTGCCACAGAGGCGGGTAATAGAAGCGGTTGTGGCCGCTCTCATCTGGCAGCAGCACAGCGATGTGCTGGGTGCGGCGCTTTAGGCCGGAAGCCATCTTGTTGGGCCGGTAGCCCAGATTGTCGGCGATCATGCGGATGTGTTCCCGCGTGGCATCGCTGACGCCCGGTTTGTCGTTCAGGGCCTGATGCACTGTACTGATAGAAACGCCTGCTGCCTGCGCAACGTCACGGATCGTGATTTTCTTGTTCATGCGGAATTCCTTTGTTCCCTGCTCACAATTATGAATCGGTTGTACTCATTATATCGCACTTTTTCCAACAATCAAGCAAAAGCGTTCAACAGCTACAGTAATATCCGCTATTATTGTGACTTACAAAAGGAACAAACCAATCAAACTTTTCTTCATGGTACTTTACTCATAATCAAACGGTGTTTGTGCCTTTATCCAAGTTTCGAGGGTATAAGCTCTACCATCATTGCTTTATCACGATAAATTTTGCAAAACTCTCTTGACGCACCCACACTTCCATGCTACCCTTTATTCCAAATCCTGCCGAAAAGTGGTGGTTCTCACCGTGATAACCACCGCTTTCAGCGGATGACTGCCCAGAAAGAACGTACCGCCCCGCAACACACCCGATCATTTTGCCGCCGTTTCACCCCGACAAAATTCTTCGCCTGTACTGCGTGGCGGTATTTTTCTTTTCTGGAAAGTTGCACCTTGACAACCGCATGAGCCGTCCGAACGTGATACCGGCTTTTTGTCAACGCCGCTGCATAAACAGGGGCAGGAACTGCGTTCGGAGCAAACGGTGACCCACATACATGAGCAGCACAACCTCTACTTATTTTTTGCGCCTTAACAATTCGGAAACAATTACCCAGAAACGGTTTTGAGCGCAGCGGTAGAGGGCAAGAACCGTCCCGTGGCCACAAATTTTCAATTCTTGAAAATGTTGTGCTCCACTGGGACTTCACTTCTCAAACTCTTGCGAGTTTTCCAAGTGATCTTGTTGGGGTAGCGCTTGTCGGGGCAACGCCCCTCCATCTGCTGTCGCAGACCGCGCTGCCGCTTAAAAGCCCCACTGGGGCTTTCATTGCTGCGCTGCGCTTCGCAAACGCGGTCCCACCCCAAACCCTGCTCATAGTTCGCACCTGACGGTGCGAACAGCAACGGCGTGTCGTGCTTACATAACTTCACCGAGGAGTTATCGAACAGACAGGAGGTACAATGACCAAAACGAATGTTCAATCGACCCCTAGCAATTCCCAGCACCACGACACGCCGAACAACAAAACGCACGTCATCAAGTTCCGTGTGACAGCGGAGGAAAAAGCGTCACTGGAACTCACTTGCAAACTCCTGAATCTCTCCCTCTCCACTTTTATCCGCTGCGCCATGCGGAGGCTGGCAAATAGCGCCATTGCCAAGTTGGAGCACATGACCGATGCTGACTTTGACGGACAGAGGTTTGATTTTACGGGTGAATAATACCGCCAGCTTGACAACCACACATTATTTTCAATCAAAGTAATGTGTCATTGTCGGTACAGAAATAGCCGGACACGGTGGCCTTGCGGCTACTGTGTCCGGCTATTTGCTATCTATTATAACGCTTTTGTATAATCATGCTGAAAATCTCCCATCAAAACAGGTGTTTTACGATATACCCAACGGTAATTTATAAATTCAAACCCTAAATCTAAAATTTGTTTTAATATATAACTTTCAAACTCCTTTTCATCAACAATACGAATGCCTCCAACTTTTTCGCTCTTTTGTCGTTCATAGATTCTCATAACATCGGATACTGTATATCCAAAGCGTTTACTTAGGTTAATTAACATTTCAGCACAGTGGTAGTTCCTAATGCTTTGATAAATGACTTCATTGATTTCATCTTGTGCCATTGTACAAAAGTAGAAATTTCCATTCAGAGAAGTATTTTCCCATGGAACCTGTTGGCCAGCAGTGTCTTTTATAACATCTTTTCTGACTAGCTTAAACATATCCTCGACTTTCATATTGGGGTGATCAATGTGTTCAAGCAATCGTTTAGTGTAACATCCATTTCCGTCAGGGCTTTCCGAACCCAGTGCTGATGTATTAGGCGACGTTGCAAATGCTATGATCATACCGTTTCCAGCTGTCATTTCTGCTAGTCCTGTACTGCCAAAACTTCTTAAAAACGATAGACTATTTCTGCAAGCATCCATTATCAGGATATTTGTTTTTTCTTCGTGCATACTCATATAGTTCGTAATAGTACTTACGTCAACTAAAGAACTGGAAATAAAAACATCCTTTATGGGCTTATAAATGCAATCAATCGGAACAATATAATTTTTTCCATCGATTTGCACTCCATGTCCAGCGTAGTATACCAAAAGTACTGAATATAAATCAGCCAGCTTAATAAATTCAGCGATTGCCTCAAGCGTAGCCACTCTAGTTGTATTTGCGTAATGTAAGACATCAAAATCTAGCTGTTCTAACTTGGCTTTCATATCCAATCCATCTTTATTGCATGACAATAAAACCGGCTGTGTTTGATATAGCGCATTTGCAAGAACAAGTGCAAGTCCTTTTTTCACTTTACCCATGCTTGATTTCTCCAAATCGCTTAAACACAATAGCGAACACGTTTGCTCCATCGGTGTCATATTTATCCGCCAGCCGCCATGCTTCTTTACGCATCAGTATTAAACCTTTATCTAAGGTGTTCGTAAATGTCAAGCCTATCGTCATGGATTATCAAAAATGGTATATGAGTAGTTATGTTATACAAAGTCATCATAAACATAAGCATTCCGCCACAACCAAAAAACACCATGCTTCCTATACCGCCAAATACTTTTGTTGGCCATGAGGTATTAGCATCATGGAGTATGAAATATCCACCTGCAGCAAAAGCGAAACAACCAACAGTCAGAAGAATATTCTTCCAAAGGCTATGGTATATTCGTATCTCTTTTATATTTTTATCGGTTTGTTTCATCTTTTTATATCGCTTTATTGTTATTACATAAAGTACATTATTTAAGCAACAAAGTTTGTACTTTCTTACTATAAGAACGAGTGTAAATTAGAATTATTGCAATGCTTGCAATAAAAAGTAGCCAAATTAAACAGAAAGTATATTTTGCATTGAAGCGGAATCCCTCCTAATCCGCCTTTCAAGATAAAGCCTTTGTCTTGCGCCCAACCAACGTAGGACAATGGCTTTTCCTCTGTTGAAAACAA
>OGEK01001309.1_pt1 | contig 17911 bp, 8 predicted proteins | sample 1570641 | NCBI WGS metagenome assembly OGEK01 (sample SAMEA2582136, study PRJEB24529) | metagenome | biome: Human gut stool | place: China | collected 2011
GGGTGTATACTGCTGCTTTTTCACTCGTTCCGTTTACCCTTTTATAAAAGGTATCCTCTATGAGTTCATCAAGCTCCTGCGGCTGTAAGTACAAAACCATGCGGCCAAGATAATGCGGAATAAATTTTGCATACTGATAATCTCCCGAATCCAGGCTTTCCGTCAGTTCAATCACCATTTCATTACACTGGTCAGAAGAAATATTACACATGATTTTTACAAGCAGTTCGCCTGCTTTTTCACGCACTGTCAAGCGCTGGCTCGCCGACATCAGACTGCAAAGGTGCGTGGCAATACGAACCGTCCGCGCTTCCTGCGGATATTGTTCAATCACCTGTTCCATCATCGCGATATTAATCTGTTTCATGGTTGCCCCCGCCGCTACTTTCAAATCGTCAAGAAACATTTTGGAAAGCAGTTCTTCTTCCCTGTCTGCAATGCGCCGGACTGCAAAAATACCATTTCTTTGCAGTCCCAGAAGCTGTGCCAGACGGTCACGTAAAAATACCAGCTGTATACAATCCGTTTCCCGCTCCAATAAAAAGCACTGATTTATATAGGAAGAAAGACATTGATAAGAAACACCGTCTTGTGCCATTTTGTAATATAACTGTAAACTATTCATCTGCCTTGCACGGCTGTCCCATTCCCGGCAGGATATTGTAAAATCACAGATTGTACAGATATCTTTATTGTCCATTTCCGCATAATCCAAAGCCTTTGCCGTATCGAGCAGCAAAAATGTGTTCCACGCATCATAATCGGTTTTTTGATAAAACGGCAGTAATACCTGCCTGTAGATTTCACGGTCTGCCTGCTGTGATAAAGCCATAAGGGTATGAACAATCCGCCGCAGTGAGTATCCCTGCCATTTCCGGTGCTGTTCGGTCACCTGATAGTCCGGATATAAAATGGTTTCAACCGTTTTCTGTAAAAGGTATGCCGCAGAAATATCATCGGCCGGAAGTTCTACGTCTTTGGGCAGTTCTTTGCGATATGCCCTGTCATAATTGGCAGTCATCTGTCCGATTAAATGTGCCGACTGCCTCCGGATATCCACTTCACCGTGCATAAGCTGTTCAAATAAAAAACGAAGTGCAAGGTGTGTCTGTTCATGGGTCAGATATGTAAAATACTCCTGCAATACATTCATATACGCACGCAGATTTCTCCAGTTTTTCTCTCCGCGAGCGGCTTCCAAAAGATTGCGCAGGGACATTTCACCGGTAAGCCGTTCCATAACGTAGATATTGTGGTCAATCGCCAGATACTTCATGTTGTCTACGATTTCCTGCGGTGTCATTAACACATAGTCTTCCTGTTGTATGCAGGACGGTTCTTCCGAACGAAAATCAACATTGACACCCAGATGCACCATATATTCTTCAAAATCCTTTAACCGCGCATAAACCAGACGGTAACGGTTCTTTTTCTTTTCATCTACATTGTCCAGTTTGGAAAGAATGACATCAAAAGAATCTTTTAAAAAATAAAAACAGACCTGTTCTGCACCGGAAGCTGTCCGGATACTTTTTACACGAAAATCCGCATAAATCAGAATTAAATTTTCAATCGACAAATCTTCAAGCTCTAAATCCCATGTTGAATGATTGGCTGCAATATGACCGATGACCGGCATATGAAACCTTTTGGTGTAGCGGTCGGTATAATAATAGTGCAGATACGGAACGCGCGCGGCTTCTTCTTTACGGCACCCGAATTTGCCGATATCATGAAGGGCGGCTGCGGCGGACATCAGCATTAAATCCACCGGCTTTCCAAGCATTTTTAACTGTCTTGCAACGTGCATTGCCACATAGTGGACCCCTGCCACATGCCCCAGCGTGTCAAACGGTGTGATTTCCGCCGCAATCCGCATAAACTCCATGATATACTGATTCTCAAGGCACTTTAAAAAGATTGCGTATTCTGCCGCCGTTTCCTGCCGTGTTCCAAGACTTTCTTCTTCTGCCGTAACCAGATTAAAATACCGTGTCCGCTTAAACGGTCCGGTCTGTTCCTCACATTTTAAAAATGCTCTTAAAATACGGCAGAATAACAGCATTTTCTGCTTTACCTCATCAGACGGTTCTTCTGTAAAATTACACGGAAACATCACATGACGGCACCATTCATAAACCGCCTGCAACAGTTCTTTACCTGTCATGTGGATTTCACTGCAAAGCTCCTTTTCACAGTATTGCATCAGCCTCCGGCAGCTTACCTGTTCCGAACGGATTAAAAGTGCATCATATGCTTCTTCTAAACGACAGCCTGCAAGAACCGATAAAATTTCTTCCTTTGTCATCTGCACCTGATTTAAAAAATCAATTTCGGTAAGCATTTGTATGCATTTATCCTTAAATTCCAAGTAATCTGCCTTCATCTGAATTCTCCCTGTGTATTTTATGATTTTCGACGATTTCCGGTTTTTAAAAGTCTTTTTTAGAAAATACCCTCGTTAAGCATGGCTTCCGCAACTTTTAAAAATCCTGCAATATTCGCGCCTGCAATGAGGTTTCCATCCATGCCGTATTTCTTTGCCGCACTGTCGATGTTGTTAAAAATATTTTTCATAATCTTTTTTAACTTTTCATCAACTTCTTCTTCTGTCCATGAAAGCTTCATGGCATTCTGGCTCATTTCAAGGGCAGATACGGCAACACCGCCTGCATTGACTGCCTTTGACGGTGCAATCATAAATCCTGCTTTTTGCAGTTCTTCAACGGCTTCTGCTTTGGTCGGCATGTTGGCAACTTCGATTAAAAGCTTTGATGTACCCTCCTCTATCATGCGCTTTGCATCTTCCAATCCGATTTCGTTCTGTGTTGCACAAGGCATATACACATCTGCCTTTACACGTCCCCACGGTTTCTCGCCGGCATGGAATTCCACACCGAATCTGTCGGCATAATCTTCACAACGATCACGCAGGGAACCTCTCATTTCTACCATATAATCCACTTTTTCCCCGCTGATGCCGTCTTTATCATAAATGTATCCGTCCGGTCCTGAAATAGAAACGACTTTTGCGTCCAGTTCATTTAATTTCTTTGCAACACCCCATGACACATTGCCGAAGCCCGATAATGCAAATGTTGTACCGGCAAGCTCCTTTCCGATAGATTCAAATAATTCTTCCGTAAAGTAAACAGCGCCATAACCGGTTGCTTCATTTCTCCCAAGACTGCCGCCGTAAGGAATGCCCTTGCCGGATAACGCACCGTTTTTATAACCGCCGACAATTCTTTTATACATACCGAACATATAACCGATTTCTTTGGAACCGCAGCCGATGTCGCCTGCCGGACAGTCCGTATCCGGTCCGATGTATCTGTAAAGCTCTGTCATAAAGGACTGACAGAACCGCATAATCTCGCCGTCTGATTTCCCCTTTGGATTGAAATCACTGCCGCCCTTGCCGCCGCCGATTGGCAGTCCTGTCAGTGAATTTTTAAAAGTCTGTTCAAAACCTAAAAATTTGATAATACTCTGATTGACACTGGGATGAAGTCTGATTCCGCCCTTGTACGGACCGATTGCACTGTTAAACTGTGCGCGGAAGCCTCTGTTTACCTGAACCTTTCCTGCATCGTCCACCCACGGTACGCGGAAGGAAACGATTCGTTCCGGCTCACACATACGCTCTAAAATCGCATTTTTTTCATAACGGTCATCTGCTTCTACAACCGGTCTTAAAGATTCCAATACTTCTGTCACTGCCTGGATAAACTCCGGCTCATTACTGTTTTTTTCAGATACTTCCTTGATTACTTCATCTACATATGCCATCAGACATTACCTCCGAAACCTAAATTTTTTTAATTCTGCACGATGCCCGTCGGCAACCCCGTGTTTTTACAAAATGAAAAAGCCGTTCCCGAAAACACTGCGTATGTTAGACTTGTCAAAAAAAGAAGTCAATAACCTTTTCTTTGTTTGTTCGATAATTTTTTCTTTTTAAATTTTTCCTTAATTTGTGAAAGGTTTGGAAACTCAAATTTAATGAAAATAAATCTATGTTTGTGAACATCCGGCACATCCCCCGTATTTGGTTAAGTTTTCTAAAGTTTTTCTTCTTTGTTTTCTTTACTTTCTGCCGGTTATTGTTTAATAAAATTAAGGGAATTTATGGGCGGTTTTGCGCGTTTTTCTGTATCAATAAGACAATCTTAAAATCCGAACCGGATTTTTGAAATTTTTGAAAAAAAGGATTGCATTTTAAAAAGCGCTGATGTATTATCATTACATCGACATGTAGTATTCAATACTACATGTGATTATTTTAAATACCAGTGCATATAATATTTTATAATGTATATGTCAAAACATAAAAATATCAGGACATGCCGAACACGAAAAATCCAATAAAATAATGGAAATGCAGTGTACTCGGAGATTGGAGGAAATTATGAAACATTTTAAATTAAAAGACCCCGGAAGTGCCATTACTCATTTTATCGGTATGCTGATGGCAATGTTTGCCGCAACACCGCTGATTCTGCGTGCCATGCGCGCTCCGGATACCGTTCATGTCATTTCTTTAAGTATTTTTATTGTGAGCATGATTCTGCTGTATGCGGCAAGCACAACTTATCACACATTTGACTTGTCTGAACGGACGAATAAGATTTTAAAGAAACTCGACCACTGCATGATTTTCGTGCTGATTGCCGGTTCTTATACGCCAATCTGCCTGATTGTCCTGCATGGCCGCACAGGGTTTATGCTGCTGGCACTGGTCTGGAGCATTGCGATTCTCGGCATTATTTTTAAGCTTTGCTGGGTTACATGTCCGAAATGGGTTTCTTCTGTGTTATACATTGCCATGGGCTGGGTCTGCGTGCTTGCATTTACACAGATTTTAAATTCCCTGCCTGCTGCCGCATTTAACTGGCTGCTTGCGGGCGGTATTATTTATACGGTGGGCGGTATTATTTACGCATTAAAGCTTCCGATTTTTAACGCACATCACAAATACTTCGGTTCACACGAAATTTTTCATCTGTTTGTTATGGCAGGCAGCATCTGCCATTTTATTATGATGTTTGAATATGTTGCGGTTCTTCCGCTGGCTTAATGCACCAGCGCGCCTGTCACACAAGCTTTGACTTATTACAAAAAAGAATGATATTCGATTTAGAAATTGCTTTCATTTTCGTATATCATTCTTTTATTTTACCAGATATCTATTCAGATTTCTGTATATATGGTTTTGGTGTTAAACTTCTACGTGTCCATTCACAACATTCCATGTTCCATACTGGTTATCTGCCGGTCCATTGTACGTCAAATCCAATGCACCGTTTCTGATATACCACCAGCCATAATCATTTAATGCAAGACCTGTATAGTTCCAGTCTAAAGCGCCATTGGTCATATACCACCAGCCATAATCATTTAATGCCATGCCGGTATATGTAAAGTCTAACACACCGTTAGTCATATACCACCAGCCATAATCATTAGCTGCCATGCCGGTATATGTAAAGTCCAATACGCCATTGGTCATGTACCACCAGCCGTACTCATTGGCTGCCATTCCGGTATATGCAAGGTCTAACGCACCATTCGTCATATACCACCAGCCATAATCATTTAATGCCATTCCGGTATATGTAAGGTCTAATGCACCATTCGTTATATACCACCAGCCGTACTCATTTAATGCCATTCCGGTGTAGCCAAAATCTATCATACCATTTCTGACATACCACCAGCCATACTCATTTTGCACCATTCCGGTATAGCTGAAATCTATCATGCCGTTGGTCATATACCACCAGCCATAATCGTTATATGCAAGTCCTGTATATGTAAAGTCTACTGTTCCGTTGGTAATTTTCCACCAGCCGTATTCATTTGCTGCCAGTCCTGCATAACTGTAATCAACTGCATCGTTTACATAATACCGCCATACACCATCCGCATCGAAAACCAGTCCATTGCGGCCGGCCGGCTGCGGGGTATCTTCAACATGAAGCTTTACTGCACCGAACTTCTTATTACCGTCTGCATCTGTGTTGTATACACAGGCAAGCAGTGCGCCATCGTCTGTTTCAAAGAAGTCATATAAGCCATACTGTTCATTTGTCATTAAGACATTGCCATTGTGGTCGCAAATCATATATGCCTTATAATCATCTTCAATGGATTTACGCGTATATACCAGTAAATAATCCTTCGTTCCGTCTATATCTGCATATCCCTGATAATCGGAAATTATTTTATTCCCCTGTGCATTATACAGGTCTGTTGTATAAGCACCTGCTGCATTTCTGTTTACCCCACTGATATAGGCTTCTGATGTATGTCTGCGGTTATTTGGGATTCTTCCCTTTTCCTGATAAATGTCACTATATACTCCCGTAAGATTACCATTTTTATCTAACAGGCTATATGTTCCGTCTGTATTCTGTATCCGGAATACATACTTCTCATTTGCATAGTACATTCTATACGTGTACTTGCAGGCAATATCTGCACCGTCCGTAAATGCCGTCTGTTCATACTGCTCATTATACATTCCCGCAAGTCTGACATCAACATTTACCGTGTCACCCTCTGTATAAGTTCTCTGCTGTGTTAAAAGATAACCCTCTGCCGTATTGACTGCACCGACACGATTTCCCTTTAACTCTGTCGGATTCTGATATCCGTTTGCACCGTCATAGCCAAAAACTGTTCCGCTGTTATCATTGTCCAAGTCTAAAACATTAATGACAACATCTTCATTCATTGTATAATACAATCCGCTGATATTGGTATAGCCTTTCTGTGTACCAAGTCTTTGAATCTCATCCTGTACATTCATCGAAAAGCTTCCGTCCCGCGAATACAGATATTTACTATATTCATATGTATATCTATTCACGTTGCCGTTACCTGTCTGTACTTTTCTGCGTGTACTTACTTCATAAATAGCCTTTTGCGCATTTACAACAGACATTTCAACTCTTATATTGCTTTCGCCCGTATAATCTGTTGTATTCCACAATGTACCGTCTCTGCTGATAATATTTTGTATATAATTTCCTTTAGAAGCGTTTGTTATAATGGCATATCCATCCGTATCCAGCGCTGACGTATTAATTGAGGTACAGATTCCCGGCACTGCCATAACCTGATTTCCCGAGCCGTCATAAACCGTTGTACTGTCACCGTCTGTAATTGCATAATAATTTCCACCGGTAACACGCACTCTCTTATCTGTATCCCGACTGACAAGTTCAAGCGTATCGGTTTTCATATTATAAATTACACCTGCTGCCGGCATAATTGCCATATCGCCTACGATATTTGCACAATAAAAATCATTGGAATACTTGTTGTCTGTTACGGTTTCTCCCAGCGAAATCTCATTCCCTGTGGCAGTAATAATCTTGTATTCATAAACAGGTGATTCTAGCTGGATACCATTATGCCGGACTTCCTGTGTTTTACCGGTATCTATCTGTACTACAATAATATCATCTGACAATGGTCTTACACTTTTTGCATTATAGTAGTGTTCTGCTCCGCCAAAATAAGTTCCGTCTGTACGAAGCAGCGCGCACTGGTCATCCTTATATAAAGCTACCATGTTATAAAATGAACCCGATGTCGCTTTTACTGCCTTTGTAAACTTTCTTCCGTCTGCTGTCTTACTTGGAATTTCCGTCTTATTGCCATTCTCGTCCATCACAACAAGAACTGCATTTTCATCAACTTCTTCTCCAAACTTTCCACCCTGCATGAAGAAAAAGCCCGAATCGTCCACACCGCCGTCATCGTATTGTGTGTCTGCCAGCACATCAAATGTAATGTCTGATGTATCCGATGCAATCACATTTGCAAATACCGGTGCCACACCGCCGGAAAGCATTGTTCCAAACAGCATTGCCGATGACAAAACAGTGGCAATTGTTTTTTTCACCACTCTTTTCATATGGTTTCCTCCTTTATTTTCCCTGTATGTTTCACAAAATTGTGTCTATATTGTGAACATCTGATTCCATTATATCTTTGCCTATATTTTATTACAAGTACCAAAATAATGATTTTATTGTCAATAACGCTATTGTCCACACTCCGTACAGATTCCCGGCAGGTTATCCACACTGTACCAGCCTTCCTGCACATTTTCACAGGACGGCGAAGCCAGATTTCCGCTTTTTTCACAGTACATACGGTTCTCTACGGTGCTATCCCTGTCAAATGCCGTCTTTTCACAGGAAATATCCTGAAAAATATTTTTCCAGATTTGTGTCACATGCAGATAGTTTTTCAGATTCAGCCGTTCTTCTTCCTCATCAAATCCAATCCACACCGCACCGATATATTCCGGTGTCATGCCGACAAAATACTGACACTTTACTTCTCCGTCTGCGCCGACTGTTCCTGTCTTTCCGGCAACTTCAATCCCGTCTATTGCCGCTTCCTTTGCAAGTGCCTGCGGCTGTGTCACGTTATTTATCAGTAGATGATTCATAATATCTGCCGTCTGTGTACTGACTGCCTTCACGCCTTTATGCGCGCTTTTTACTATCATTTCGCCCTCTGCACTGCAAAGCTTTTCATATAAATACGGCTGTTCATACGTTCCGCCGTTTCCAAACATCATATAACAGGACGAAAGCTTGTCCAGCGTAATACCGTCTGATAAATAGCCCAGTGCAAGCGCCGACAAATTGTTGTCTTCCTCTCCATTCAGATTCGTAAAAAGCAGTTTATCCCGCAGGAATTCATAGACGGTCTGTTCTCCCATCGCACGGCACACCTGAACCGCCACCGTATTTTTTGAAACCTGAAGTGCCTGCGTGACCGTCACCATGCCGCCTTCCACACCGTCATAATTATCCGGCCATAAAACGATCTGTCCGTCCTTGTTAATCGCGATCGGTTCATCAGGTATCAGTGAAGAAAAATGAATTTTTCCCGCTTCAACCGCCGGTGCATATACGGAAAACGGCTTAATCGTTGATCCAATCTGCCGTTTTACGGAAAGCGCCCTGTTATATAACAGGTTGCGTGCTGTACCGCCTGCTACAGCACGCACGGCTCCGTTGTAATCGGTAATGGCCATTGCCGACTGGATAAATCCGCCGCTTTGCAGCGTTGTAAAATTAAACCTGTCCTCATATTTTAAGGCAACCGTCTGTGACAAATCCGAATCCACGGTCGCATATGCACGCATGCCGCCAAAATAAAGCATCTGTGCCGCCTCATCCGCTGCCTTTCCCTTTTTCTTTAAATCTGCCGTCAGCTGCTTTATCAATCCGTCACAAAATGCGTCCCCGGCACAGTAAGCCGTCTGTGTATCCACGTCATCTTCGTCCGGATATTTGTTCTCTTTTAAAATGCTTTTTGCAATATTTACAAGGTCTGCCACCTGATTTTCGTCCAAATTCTCCAGCAGGCAGGACTCATACGCTTTTGCCGCATTGGCAATGCCATATACACCATTTCCAAAATACAATCCGTTCCACAGCATTTCATAAAGCTGCTGCTCACTGTAATTTTTTGCAAGCTGTGCTGCCTGACGGCTTTGTGCCAGCCGTCCCGCGGGCATATTTTCAATTCCATTTTTTTCAGCTTCCCATGCCAGCATGCCTGCCGCAGAGCTTTTTAAGTTTCCCGTAAAATATGCCTTTAAGACATTTCCATAACCGAAACCTGCCGGAAGGAGTTCCACAAATTCCTGTGGAATTTTTTCATAGGAAACTTCTGTTTCTCCACCCGCATAAACCGTTTTATAGATATTTTCATCCGAATCATACACCGTAAGACCTGTTCCACGGATATTTCCGGCGGACAATAAAAATCCGCTGTGTCCCGCAGACGGCGATGAACCTGCACTTAGGCACACCACTGCCGCATACGCCAGACCTGCCGCGATATAAAGTGCCGCACAGCCCGCCGCTGCCGCCAGTATAGTTTTTAATATTTTGATTTTTCTGTCTGTTCTACTCTTGCCATTTACTCCACCCGCGCCGGTTGTTCCGCTTATACCGTCTGTCTGCCGGTTCATCTGCGTGTTTTTCATATCCTGCGCTTCTGTCTGTTTTTTCTTTCCTCTGCTTGCCATTTTTATTCCTCTGCGTTTTTACATTTCTTTCATTTTTCTTAAACTGCTTTTATGCGTTGACCCTACATTTCATATTCCTTTGCATACAGCGCCGCAAACTGCACACCCAGTATGATAAAGAACAGCGGCGCAACCGTCACAATACTGTCATTTGCCACGCTGTAGACCGCAAATGCCGCCGCCGCACAAAATGTCCAGCACGCGGTCGCATCCGCTAATTTCACGCTGTCCATGTTTGCTGGCTTTGAACTTCGCATAAAGCGCACAAACCGCCCAATCCCGATGAGAAATACCGCAAGCACGGCACAAAGCCCCACAATTCCCGTGTTCACCGCTGTCTGTAAGTATGCGTTGTGCGGCTTGTCAATTACGGTTGTATGCGTACCGTGGGTGTTTAAAAGTCCCACATAATCATTTTGCGGAAAATACATTGCAAAATTTCCTGCACCACGTCCAATAATCACAGTATGCATCAACAACGGAAGCGTATTGACCCACGCATAACCACGCCCCGTAAAGAGTGGATACAGCGCCTCTCCAAACCGCTTATTTAACGTAACGGACTCTGACAGCGCGCCGTTTTGTCCAATGCCGTAAAAAATATCATCCTGTAAGTAAAAATCCGCCGGTTCATCATAGCCCAAGTCATAATAAACCGTATTCTGACTGTACGTTACCGATACCGCCGCAAAACGGGAATCTGAAAAAGTGATCCTGTTGCCGTCATTTATTACTTCCAGCGGCTCACCCGCCTTGTCGTAAAATTCAAGCGTTCCGTCATTGCATACGGTAATAAGCGTTTCGTTTTCACCCTTTAACGTCAGCTCGTTTCCTTCAATCCGGATATCCTTTAATCTGAAAATACCGGCTGTACCCGATGATTTTGTCTGTGCATCCGATGCACCTTGTGTATCCGCCGCATTTTCTTTATCTGCCGTGCTTTCTGCTTTCTGAACATTTGCCGTACTTTCATTGGTTATTGCATTTTTACCGATAGACATCAGTTTCCCGCCGCTTGCCGCATTACACAGCACAAAGATAACCACTGCAACAAGAATCAATGCCAAAAGCTTTTTTATCTGTCCTGCCAGCCCTCTGCCTTCCATGGCACATAAAAAAATCAGTTCTGCAAATGCCAGATAAAAAGAGGCCGTCGATTTTGCCGCAGTCACACTGAATAACAGACCACAGACCAGCAGAATATACCCGGCTGTTTTCCACCGTTTTTCCGATATCAGCAGCTTTTTAAACGCATACGGAAGCAGCAGAAGACAAAAGCCGCCAAAATAATTTGGATTGTAGAATGTAAGTGATACATAACTTTTATAATTATCCGTATTCATATTGTCAATGAGCTGTGCGTATTTAGACGGTGCAATCAGATTTTTTATAAACGGCAGTTTTAAAACCGGTTCGTAAAAAAATTCAACTGCTGTAAGTACAACCGTTACAACACATAAAACCAGCATCACTTTTTCAAATATACGCATTGTTTCTTCATAACAAAAATAATTCATTGCCCCGAAAAACAAAATACCGTATCCTATCAGCACAAAAACACCCTCGCCCTCTGACGGTGAGCCCGACAACGCCAGGCCTTTATTTTTTGAAAATAAAAAAGACAACAGCACTGCCGCCGTATAAATGCCAAAGCAAATCCATATTTTCCGGTTTTGCCTGTCACGGACCGGTGTCTGTGTAATCACATGGTCGGGAAATATATTTTCACCAATCATCACTGCCAGCAGGACGACTGCCATAACCACAAGCAGGACTTCCCTGTAATACAAAAAGAAATCAAACACATATCCATTGTAATTTTCAAAGACATCTGCCTGCGCATCTGTCAGTTTCCAGATTCTTAAATACGAAATCCACGGAATCACCATTGCAAATACCGCAATCATCCACGCGAATACCCGCTTGTACCCCGGTACACTTTTATTTTTCATTATGCTTTCTCCTTTAAGTTTCTTATTGATTTATTATCCATGTTCCTTTTCTTTTCGAGCCTTGACGTTTTAAAATGCCTTTCTTTTGCAGCTCTGCAAATAAACGGGATACCGTTCTTGATGAAATTCCCATGCTTTCTGCATAATACTTCTGTGTAGCATTTGCATTATTTTCAATCAACTGCAACAACCTATGCACATTTACATTTTCTTTATCGCCATTTTGCGCTTTTTTATCGCCACTTATGAAAAGTTTATCGCCACTTTGTGCTTTTTTATTGCCACTTACGGCAATTTTATCGCCATTTGCAATTGTTTTATCGCCACCTGACAGCGTCATTTCTTTGAAATATTCTGTATTAAACGGTACAATAATTCTAAATATATCTCCCTCTATAAACTGCGGCTCTTCCCCGGAATAATACTTACAATATTTATATAAATTACGTACTCCCGACCCCAGCTGCTCTGCATACCCTATATTTCTGAAAAATGCGGCAATAATCGGATTTTTAGGATTCGGTTCTACATTGTCCGGTGTTATACTGTAGTCATTTACTGCTCTGTTTGCATTTTCTACATACATTTTGTCGTTTTCAATGACAAACTTCGCCTGATAGGAACTTGTATATTCTCTATGAATAAGTGTATTTGCTATCATTTCACGGGTAATAATACTTCTAAGACTTTTTCTCTGGTCATCTTCCATGAAAAATTTATCCGGTAAATGCTTTCTGCCAAACTCCATTAAACGTTCATAGCTTTCTATTAAATTCGTTTGGATGATTTCCCTGTCATCATAACGTTCTATATTTTCTTTCCGAAGCAGTGCATCGGTACAATATGCCGGTACAACATCTAAAATAACATCATCTTTTCCCAATAACATAACCGCAGCAAGATTATATCCTTCTTCTCCCGTCATGCGATTTTTTCCATACAATCTGGCACTTTTTAACAGTTCTTTATCTGAAAGACCGTTCCACGGATGCCCCTGTACACAGTTATTCGATGCAAGAATCCTGAGCTTTGGAAGTAAGTCCAGTCTTAAATCGGACGGCTCAATATACGGATATATTCTTCTTTACGTAAAAATCTCCTGTTTTCTAATATACATTTGTGCAATTTGTCCCGTTGCCGTCACTTTCACATCTGCATCATCCACACGGTCATAAATAACTTTTTTATAACTATGCACCTCTGCGCTTGGCGGAATATGCACATAAATAATCGTTTTTCCATCATACTGTATGATTTCAGGTGTCAGATACACCGTTGGAGAAAACAACAGCGGATTGCTAATACAACTAATAAAATTCTTAACCATTTCCGGCGCTACCGTTTGAGACACTCCCGAAACCATCCCATTATCTAATACACCCAGAAACAAATCACCGCCAAAACGATTTAAAAAAGAACATACCGTTTCGTATACATCTGATTCTACTTTGTTTCCGCACCTTTTAAATTCAACTGCTATCGTTTCTCCCACTTTTAATATCTGTTCTATTCTTTTTAAATCCATACTAATCACCATTCTGCAGGCATTTTAATGCCGGAGAAACCGCGAACTGAATTTATTCAGTTCTGCGATAAAAAGCGGCTTTGTGGCGCCTGCAACACAAAGCGCAACGTCAAGTTACACTTGACGTGTGAAAAATCAGCACATCAGTGTGATTTTTCACACTATCATCCCCCACACACTGTATATTTAAAATATTTCTGTTCTTTTATTATACCCGCCCGCAATCCCCTTTTACAAGTCCCACGCTGCATATTCCGTCTGTCTTTTTGCAAATCTGCTTTCCCATACAGACCGCGTAATAAAAGGAGGCTTCCGACTGTTATGTCTGAAACCTCCCACAATCTATAATACAAGCGCCCGCGTACCTTTATCTACCCACTTAAATTCCATTCCTGCCATATGGCTGATTTTATTGCTTTGCTTTTTGTGTGAATTTTAAAGGCGCTTTATTTTCTTATCCTTTGCATACTAGTCTTCAAAATACGCCGCCGGGTCTGCCGGTTCGCCGTCCTTTGTCAGCATAAAATACAGATTCGGGCCTTCTTCTACATAATATGCTGTCGGGTAGGATACTGTTCCCAAAAGCTGTCCTGCCACAACCGTGTCGCCTTTTTTTACCACCACATTATCTATCAGTCCATACGTTGTCACATAACCGTCACCGATTGCTACTGCCACGGTATTTCCCGTTTCTTCACTGTAAGTTACGGATTCCACAACACCGTCTGCTGCCACACCGACATTGGTTCCCGCTTCTGCCGCAATGTTTACTGCCGGATTACATTTATACATTCCAAGTGTTTTAAAATAAATGGTCGTATCCATGCTGTATTTTAAAACAATATCGCCGGTTACTGGCCACATCAGCGTATCACTTTCATCAAAAGAGTACGCCGCAGCCGGATTTGCCTTGGCAGAAGTCTTTGCCGCCTGCGCTTCCTGTGATTCCTGCGATTCCTCTGCCGTGTCTGTTCCTTGTGCTTCCTTACCGGTTGTGATATTTTCCTGCGCAGCCGAAAGTCCTTCTGCCTTTGCACCGGCATTGGCAGCTTCCGCATCATCACTGCCGTCTGTCTTTTCCGGAACCTGTAAAATGTCAGAATATTCCTGTGTTACATCTTCTGTCCGAAGTGCTACATTATCCTGTCCCGATTCATTTAAGTTGACGATATTTTCCTGATTTTCTTTTCGTCCGGAATTGACCGCCACCGAATAAATTCCGTATCCAAGTGTCAGAATAATAGCAAATGATATGATTGTGCCAAAGACTTTTTCTTTATTCAGTTTGAATCCACTGTCTTTCATATGAACCTCCATTCCTTTTTCCGCCAGATATCTGACTGACCTTTGATGTTAATATGATTGCCAGTTTTCATCAAACTATACGTCTGATTACTGTGAAACAATGGTAATTCCACTGTAAAATGCCTTTAAAATCTGCTCGTAAGAACTGCCCTGTTTTGCCATAAAATCTGCGGTATAAAGGCTTACACCCATACCATCACCTAAGCCTTTTGTCGTAATTTTAATCTTGCCGTTACTGTTTTCAATCGTCATTGCCGCAGACGATAAACCCAGAATTTTTGCAAATTCCGTTCCGCTCATAATGACATTGCCTGCCTGTATTTTGGTCACATAACCGCTGTCGGTTTTCGACACAATCTGAATATCCTGAAACGGCGCTTCTTCGTGCAGCCCTGCCTGCTCATAGCCGCTTTTTATCTTTTTGACAAAGTCTTTATATGTAAATGTTTCTACCCTTAAATAATCTGTGCTTTTAATATCCTCCGGGCAGTCCACCGCCGCAAGATACGCATATTTTTCTTCTGAAATCTCACTCCCGGACAACGTCTTTCCGGCGCTGACTGCTGTATATTTTGCCTCAATATATGCATTCTGATACATCAAAACACTGCTGCCGGTTGATGCCACACAGTCTGCAATCAACGCATAATTACTTTCATAATTTTCCTGCCATGATGCCTTCATCTGCTTTTCGGTGAAAAATTCCAGACCAAGGCTTGTACTGTCCGCCTGCATTGCCGCTCCCATCACCCGGTAAATATCGGTACGCACCATGACACTTTCCGCTTTTAATACTTCAATTTCCTGTGATTTGTCAAACCGTGCCGCAAGCACCATCACAATAAACTGATTCAAATCCACCGCCTGCGTGGCATTTTTATACTGAATAATGACTTTCCTGCCCTGTATTACGCTTTCCGACACATTCTGCTCAATTCTGCCTGTCACGGTGGCTGTTACGGCATACGGCACAAGCAGGTCTATGAGAATCACTGCTGTCAGTGCGGCGGCTTTATTTCTTAAAAAAATTCTTGTCCGGTTCATCGCGTTTTCCATCTCTTTCCGTAAACCTTTTAAGGTCTGCTATAACAGTTTATGAAAGAAATCAAAAAAAATGTACAGACAGCCGGGAAAGATTTACTTTTCCGGACTGCCTGCACAATTCCGTTTATAATCATTTTTATATCCGGTCACAGACCTGCATGATTTATCAACACTTCCATTTAGTTCATCGGAACGTGGACTTTCTTTAACTTCCAGATATCAGATACATATTCTTCAATCGTTCTGTCGGATGAAAACTTACCTGCATGGGCAACATTTAACATCACGGATTTCGCCCAGCCTGCGCTGTTCTTATAACGGGCATCAATCTGTTTCTGTGCTTCTGCATAAGAACGGAAATCTTTTAAGATAAAGTACGTATCTGCACGTCTTCCGCCCTGGTTACTCAGCAGTGAATTGTAAATATCACGGAACATCTCAGGGTCTTCCGGTGAATATTTACCGTTAATCAGCTCTGTTAAAATCTCACGGACCGCCTGATCATTGTTAAAGATTTCCATCGGGTCATAGCCGCCTTCATTCTCATAGCGGATAACTTCATCTGAACTCAGACCAAAAATCACTGCATTTTCAATGCCGACTTCCTGAACGATTTCAACATTGGCACCGTCCATTGTTCCGAGTGTCATCGCACCGTTTAACATAAACTTCATGTTACCCGTACCGGAAGCCTCCTTAGAAGCCGTTGAAATCTGCTCACTGACATCGGCTGCCGCAAAAATGATTTCACCGTTGGATACACGGTAGTTTTCAATAAATACAACCTTAATCTTTCCGTTGATGGAAGCATCGTTGTTAATCACATCTGCCACATTGTTAATCAGCTTAATCGTAAGCTTTGCAATCCTGTATCCGGCGGCTGCCTTTGCGCCGAAAATAAATGTTCTCGGTGTCATATCCATATCCGGATTTTTCTTTAATTCATTATACAGATACATTACATGCAGAATATTCAGCAACTGGCGCTTGTATTCATGCAGACGCTTTACCTGTACGTCAAAGATGGAATCCGGGTCTACATCAATGCCGTTATGCTCTTTGATATATTTTGCCAGACGGACCTTGTTCTTTCTCTTAATCTGCATAAATTCCTGCTGTGCCTTTTCATCATCCACATACGGAAGCAGCTTCTTTAACTGCGGCAGGTCTGTTACCCATGCATCGCCAATCTTATCCGTAATCCATGCGGATAACAGCGGATTGCCGTGTAAGAGAAATCTTCTCTGTGTAATACCGTTGGTCTTATTGTTAAACTTCTGCGGCATCATTTCATAGAAATCCTTTAATTCCTGCTTTTCAAGAATCTCTGTATGGAGCTTTGCAACACCGTTTACAGAGTAGCCTGCGCAGATTGCAAGGTGTGCCATTTTGACCTGTCCGTCATAAATGATTGCCATCTTGCGGATTTTTTCCTGGTCGCCCGGATATTTTGCCTTGATTTCTTCAACAAATCTTCTGTTGATTTCTTCAACAATCTGATAAATTCTAGGAAGCAGTCTTGAGAACAGCTCTAACGGCCATTTTTCAAGCGCTTCTGACATAATCGTATGGTTGGTATATGCAACGGTCTTTGTCGTTACGTCCCATGCTTCGTCCCACTCTAAGCCTTCTTCATCCATAAGGATACGCATCAGTTCCGCAACCGCAACGGTCGGGTGGGTATCATTTAACTGGAATACGTTCTTCTCATAGAACTTGCGGATATCTTCATGCTTCTCCATGTATTTGCTTACAGCACGCTGTACACTTGCGGAAATGAAGAAGTACTGCTGTTTTAAGCGCAGCTCCTTGCCGGCATAGTGATTATCATTTGGATAAAGCACATCACAGATGGTCTTGGCCAGGTTTTCCTGCTCCACAGCCTTCTGATAATCACCTTTATCGAAGGAATCCAGGTTGAAGGTGTTGATCGGCTGTGCATCCCAGATCCGCAGCGTATTGACAACATTGTTGCCATAGCCGACGATCGGCAGGTCATACGGAACAGCCAGAGCAGTT
>OGEK01001319.1_pt1 | contig 17796 bp, 10 predicted proteins | sample 1570641 | NCBI WGS metagenome assembly OGEK01 (sample SAMEA2582136, study PRJEB24529) | metagenome | biome: Human gut stool | place: China | collected 2011
ATTCTCTGCGCATAACTCGACTTTAATATCGGTTTGAAATACACCATCAATGCGATTCTCTTCGTCTAAATCAGTTACGTCAACAATATGCTCATTACTTCGTAGTTGTTCAGAGCCTGCAATGAACGCTTCATAAACGATACACACCTTACGATTATTAATAGCAATGCCATTAGGATTCCAGTTATCTTTATTGTCCAGTATATAATCAATAATATCTTTGGTGAAAGCATCATCACTACCATATTCTTGATTAGAGAAAGCCCAATATACCGATGTCAGTACATCATCCGTACTAGGAGCATCTACTAGTTTCTTCTCTACTAATTTTCTTGTTTCCCTTTTAAGTAAAGGTTTTTTGATAGTGTAAAACACCCCCATTGTAGGTATCAGCATAGTTGCTAATACGAATATCATATAGGACAAACTAGTCATGGTACCACCTGATCGCCCTGCTTGAGAATGAGCGGTGCTCACTGTATTCGCTGTATTCGTCATATGATCCAGAAGCCATGGATATTCAAACATACCAGCTATAATTGCAATCAGTATTAAAGTAGCCATCGTAACACAGATAACGAATAATTGCTTAGCTACCTTGTTACAAACTATTTCCTTCTCAGCAAAGGATAATACATCCATCTCAGATATGCCTTTACTCCATTTAGTAGTTCGTGCATGTATATCCATGTTTCTCTCCCATCGCTAAATACAACCAACTCTTCAAAGTTAACTATACACCGTATTTCATACATTACTTATATTTATTATAATAGAGAAAAGGAGGCCTTGAAAGTATGGGAAGCTATATGATAATACTAATGTTTATATTGATAGCTATTGCTGTAGTTTTTGCTACTTATAACCTATCTATAATTAGATCTATTCCTCCAGAAGACCGTTATAAACTTCTTTATTTTACAGATGATCAAGTCTCTATAGGCCTTGGATTAATGAAAAGAACCTATAAATTAAAAGATATTCGAGAAGTACGCTTCTCTAAGGGCAAAAAATTCCGCAGCATGGGAAGCTGGGCTGGCAGAATGAAGATTTGCAAACTAAATGGTAAGACAAGTCGTTGGATAGAATTTGATGGTACTGTCTATTACAAAAAGATGGTATATATAACAAATGAAGAAATCATTGATAAATCAATAGACCTACTCATGAATGAATTTAGATCTAGAGGAATTCAGTGTAATAAATATAGATAGTAAAATAAAATTTTTTGAATTATACATCAACATAAACACACAAAAAAAAGGCTTCTTCATATTTCGAGAAGCCTTTTTATATCAGTAATCGAGCCTTAAAATTTAAGATAAATAATCTTAATAAAATGTTGCAAAATAATAAAAGAAAAACACTATAGATTATATCTAAAATAGATTAAAGTTATAAAAAATATTTCTCCTAACTAAAATCATTATATATATTAATATAATTCAAATATCTCCATAATTAACCATCCACTTCGAATTTAGGCAACTCCTCAATAAGTTCTATAGTCTTCACGGATACATTAATAATTTTTAGTAAAAGTTCAAAAATATATTTTTCATCATCATTATATTCATTGGGATCATCAATATAACCAGATACATTATCTTTCTTAACTTGATATTGATCCATAATCCATTCAATTGCAGATCGACCATTAACTATATATTTATAAGCTTTAAGAGGAATATTGCTAATGGTAATATGATTATTAAAAAGAATCGTTGATAAATCATTTACAAGTTTGTCATTTTCATCACGCTTTTTACAAAATTGCATTTTGTTAACTTTATAAGATAGATTACTTGATAAAATTATCTTGACCTCATTATAAGGTTCTATCCTTTCATAATTTAAATGTAAATCTATCAGTAAACGCCCAATTTCAACATATTTATCTTTATTTTTAACTATAGGAATTCTAGCCAAATCTTTCTTCAAATCATTAGCATACTTTAATTGATACTCTCGAGAATTTAATAAACCATATACATATGCAAATGTTTCATCAATACTAAGACCTAACTTATCCGCAAATTCTTTGCTAATATTATCTCTATTGTTAAACATACATATTTCATCCGTATCATTATTATAGCGTATAAATCCTTGACACTTCTCTTGTAAATCTAAACTAGGAATAAGATTAGTAATAAATACGGAAAACTCTCGAGAAGCTCCCCGACCAGTAGTTATTATTACCAAATTATTATCACCAAATATTTTATTATATCTACCAGGACTTTCTATTAATTCAGGTTGATAATAAAGATATTTTTTTGTGAAAGGCCTATACATAATTTCACATATATATCTTTTATCATAATCAATTTTTATCTTCTTAGAAAATAACTTTTCCAATTTTCTAGTCCATTTAATAAACTTACCATCTCTATTTAGTTCTTTTTTGTAATCTAATGACTTGCTTAACCTTATTAATTCACTATTATAATTATCTATCAGAGTCTTTGCCTTAGTTAACGTTTGCAATTGATTAAAACCAATAACCCATGCATCCCTATTAGTACTAACACCTATTGCACTATTGAAAAATACTGATTTATTAATGCTAAAATACTTTTGATAATTAGGATCTCGTTGATTAATCCAGTCATTATTCTTATCTGGTTTATAAAGTTTCCAATTAATATTACTAATATCTTTGAAATCTATAATTTTATTAAACTTTTCTTCTCGTGTAAGATATTCACCAATATCATGATAATAGAGATTATGTTCCTTTGAGTTATCCTTAACAAGAACTGATATTGCTACTGGCGTTCTACTACCTGATCCAAAGATTTTTCCACCTTCTCGACGCGAACTCTCTCCAATAGTTCTTTGATCTCCTCTTAAATTAAATATATAAAGATGATTAAATTCATTATATAAACTTGCACGCATACCATCAGCTGAATTAGAGTCTAAAAAACTTCCATTCGTGACAAAAGCAATTACACCTTGATTTTTAATTCTGTCTGATGCCCATCTAAAGGCTCTTATATAAGAATCGTAAGCACCTTTGCTAAGAGTAGACTTAGAATTATATACATATGTATTTTCAATCCGCTTATCTAACTGTGAGTAAGAAATATTCTGATTATTGTCATTAGCATTAGACTGTCCAATAGAATATGGTGGATTACCAATAATAGCCGTAATATTCTCTTTTTGCTGCCGCTTTAAACGAGCATCATTTTTCTCAAAAAAAGAATCATCTAATGTATCTTCTAACTCCGTAGTTTCAAATGTATCCGTTAAAACAATTCCTTCAAAAGGTATATATACTTTACCATTATTCACTTCATCAAATACAGCTTCAATATTAATAGCTGCAATATAATAACTCAATAAAATAATTTCATTAGCATGAAGCTCTTTTGTATATTTTCTGACTATATCAGCATATGTTATTTCACCTTTACGCATGAGTGATTGTAAATAATGTAGTGTACGTACAATGAAAGTTCCCGTTCCTGTAAACGGATCAAGAATATGGACATTTTCACTAGCAACTGATTTGTCAAAATGTCGTCTAAGCACTACATCAACTGATTTAACTATAAAGTCTACCACCTCAACCGGTGTAAACACAATCCCTAATCGCTCCGTTGTAGCCTTAAATCCTGTAGAGAAAAATTTATCATATAAAGTAATGATAATCTTTTGTTTAGCCTGAGCATTATCAATGCCTTCTGCTCGCAAACGAACAGATTCATAAAACGGCTCTAATTCTTTCTGCTCTTTTTCAAAACCATATCGAGATAATTCATTAATAATCTTCTCCATAGCAGCACTAACGGGATTATTTTTAATAAAACTATACTCCCCAAATAAAGCTTCAAAAATAGGTAAAGTAATCAAATGTTGAGCTAACATTTCAATCGCCTGATTTTCAGTTATTGATGAATTAATATTATGTTGCAAACTATGTAAGAAAATATTGAAAGACTCGTAACTCTTATTATTCTTTTCTAAAATAAACTTAATACCTTCAACGTGACGGCGTGCTATATCTGCTACATCCTTTGACCAATCTTCAAGATACCGACGATCGCCAACCTTTTGTACAATTTTCCCATAAATAGCACCTTCAACAGTCTCCCAATCAAAATTAAAAGAATCTTGATATGGTTTACCTTTATCAGCTACACTATTACTATTACTATTATTAACATTAAATTCAGGATTATCAGGCGCTTTGCCTACACCAATTACACTAATATTCTTAGGTTTTGATTTATTTAATTCTAATTTATTAATAGTTGCTTCAAAACGCTCATCAACTGATCTAAGTGCATTTAAAACTTGCCAAACTACATCATAGGACTTATTGTTATCTAAAATATGTTCTGCTTTTTCTCCTGCGGGAATAACAATGGGTAATATTATATATCCATACTCTTTGCCTTCAGACTTCCTAATAATCCTTCCTACAGCTTGAACTATATCTATTTGCGATTTTCTAGGAGAAAGGAATATAATTGCATCTAAGTTTGGAACATCTATCCCCTCAGTTAAAAAACGAACATTTGATAAAATACGCGCGGAGTTACCTGGAATATCCTCACTCGCTAGCCAATCTAATGCGTCACTTTTCTCTAATGCATTCATGCCACCATCAACATGTCGTACATTAACAGAGTATCCAGAGTTACTATCAAGATAATCATTAACTACACTTTCAAACTCTTCAGATAACCTCTGACTATCTTTAATTGTTCGAGAAAATGCAATCGCTCGCTTCATTGGTTCTCCAGAAACTGTATCAGATAAAGACTCACGTTTTATCATACCGTTCCATACTCCAATAATACGCCCAATATCATCAATATTTAATCCGTTTTCTGGATCAGATAGAGATTTTTGCATATCTTTTTGTACTACAGATTCATCTACAGCTAAAACCATTAACTTATAGTCTGTTAAGATATCGTGACTAATAGCATCACCAAAGCCCAATCTATAAAAGACTTTGCCATAGAGATCTTCATCATCCATACTTGAAACAATTACTGATAACCTTTCTGCTTTCTTCTTAGCCTCAGCACCATAAAGCTTAGGTGTTGCTGTTTGATATAATCTTTTTTTACCTCTAACCTCAGTATCACTATGAACTTTAGTGAATATAGATGCATCTTCTTCGAGAGCTTTTACACCAGTTGTACGATGAGCTTCATCAGCAATAATTAAATCAAACTCAGGAAATCCTAATTGCTGTGCTTTCCCCACAACCTCAATTGATTGGTATGTACTAAAGACAACTAACAACTCTCTTTTGGGTTGCCTCATTAGTTCATTATAATTTTTAATAATCGTTTCAGCTGATGTTGTTGCTGGATACCCGATATCACTAGCTTTAATTGTAATATTAGACTCATCTTGTTTTATCTTGCCACGACTAGCATTTCTGTCACTGGTAACAGCCATGGATGAAATAGTCATTTCAGTATCATTGTTCCAATTTCTTAATGTCTGAGTAAGAAGTTGAATACTTGGCACTAAATATAAGACACAAAATTGCTCCTTATCTGTAGCTCTTGCCATATGTTCAGCAATTTTTAAACTAGTAAAGGTTTTCCCTGTACCAGGAGCCATGATAAGCTGTCCACGATCAGAGCCTTTAAAATACTCAATTGCTTGCTTAATTGCATTCTCTTGATAAAATTTTGGAGTTTTCGGTAGCCTAATAATAACTTTTTCCGGTTGTTCGAATGAAAACTGAGCCCAATCAATAATAGAATTTCTAAGATCAGATAGTCCAATTCTTACAACATCAGTTCTATCTTCTAATGCTTTTTCAGCATTTTTACCCCACTTATCTGTAGTGGTAATAATAATGCCTGATTCATAATAAGTCTTACCAAGTTCACCTAAAAAAGAATCAATATCAGATTTTTGAATTGCATGTTCATAAAACTTTGCTTGAACAGCGACAAGCTTACCAGTAAATGTTTCAGCAACTAAATCTACACCAATATCAACTTTAGGAATTCCGTATTCAACTGGAATATCAGATAATAACCAAACATTTTTAAACTCATTTTTATATGTAGGATCATTTTGAAGGTAAGCACGAACTAAATATTCAAAATACGTTCCTCTATCTCTTTGTGTTAATCCCACGGTCTTTATTTGACTAATTAAATCATCAAAAGTCATTCTAATCCCCCATAAATAGAATATATCCTAATTTGAACTAATAATCTAAAGATTTGCATAAGCATACTAACTAAACAAACTATATAATGATCTAAAAATCCAACATATAACAAATACTGTTTTGGATATTTATATAAGGTTTATCACAAAAACATAATAAACTAGCGCTTAATCATAATTATTTATATCTCACTTTATTTTAACATATAATTTTTATCAAAGAAGATATATCATATCAGATATCTGATATAAAAATGTACATAATAAAAAAGAGAAGAGCTGATATGAACTGCACCCCAAAAATTAGACACAATTTTTGGGGTGCAGTTCAGTGATGCTTCTATCTTTTTTATATTATCATTTTCTCTCAGTTTTAAATTTATACTTAAGTATAAGAAAAGGCTTTTCGAATCTTCGAAAAGCCTTTTAATTGGTGCGCCTAGCAGGATTCGAACCTGCGCACCCGGTTCCGGAGACCGGCGCTCTATCCCCTGAGCTATAGGCGCATGAATACTTAGAAATTATATCATATAATGCTATGCTTCGATAGTATTAAGTATTATAAAGAGCCCAGAGTCTAATTTACCATTATCATATGAGAATCCAGTACAATATATTCAAAACTATTTTCAGCTTAAATCGGCGAAATTAGACATCATACTGGAAACCTCCATCGCGAACAACTTAGATTCCATAGAAAATTGACATTCACCTAAAGTTATAACCTCCCCTACACTAGCATAAGCATGGACAAATATAGCATCATATACACGATTTACTAATTCCTCTGTAGTTATATGAATACATGCTGGTAAACTTTCAAATGATTCATTTGAATTCTTCATTATATTGAAAGGCCTAAAATCACTTTCCATCGATAATAGTCTTACTAATGGCTCACTATTTTGTCCACTAATGAACTCATAATACTTAGTATTATCTGCTATTTTTAAACCTATTAACAACGGTACAATACATAAGAAGATGAAGTTACGTCCCTTACCATCAGCAAATGTAGTATCTATAACTATATTTCCATCCAGATATTTCTTAATGGCAATTCGTATTTGTGAATAAAACTTACTTATCTCACGCAACTCAAGATTAAATATTTTTATTACACGTCTAATAATAATATCTATATAGTACTGGTTATTAATACCTAAATCATTATATAAATCCTCCATATCTACTGAAGGAATAGACACACGAAGATCAAAAAACCTATCTAAATATCGACCTGAGTCAAAATTTATACCATAATAATGTTTAATAGTATGTTGTAATTGCTCTAAATTTACAGAAAAAACAAATGTAATCCTTTCATCTGAGATATAATGCTTTAATTGTTCAAGTAAGTGTACTGCAAAAGAAGGTTTACAACGATCTAATTCATCTATAAAAACAACAAGTCTATTACCTCTTTCTGCTAATAACTCTGTGAAAAACGACTGTATATCAGACTCTATATTTTTCTGTTTTTTAAATAGGGTAAAAGGATCCACTGAATTTAAAGTTTCTAAAATTCCATTAAGGTTATATCCACTAATAGCAGATAAAATACTCGCTGCAAGCTTAAAAAGATTATTATCAGATATAGAAAAATCAATACTTATTTGTTTTGTTATTTCATAAATTAATGAAAATATTGGTTCAGTATCATTATCATTAACCCATGCATCATAATATACTGATATTATACTGCGTTCAAACTCCTCACTATTGTCTGAAAGCCTCAATTGTTTTAAAACACGCTCTCTTAACTCCATTTCTATAGAGCTTTGTGGATTACATGAATCAATTATGATCTCACTTTGGCGAACAAAAAACGTTTTCCCACTCCCCCATTTACCGTCTAATGCAATGGTACAAGCTTCTTCTTGATTCATTAATATTTTATAAAAACAAATTAAATCCTTATTTCTATTAAGGGTATCATTACATAACGTCTTAATTAAATTATCTCTTGTAGGCTGTAATTCATATTTTTTCATATAGAACCTCTTACAACAACTTTATAAACCTTATTAATATTTAGTACAATAATCATCTATAGCATAAGCTATAAATTAATATAAGACAATAATTAAAGCCCCTCTATAGAAGGTGAAAAATATGTAAATAATAGTTTTTTACCCACATAACTTATAAGCTTATTTTTTGATAATATAGAATATCTAACAAATATGTTGTTTATAAAAAGACCATAATACTAATCAAATTAATAACTAGTATTACAGTCGTATTTAACTATATTTTTGTTTTAAGCAATTCTAGTAGAGCATCACCGCTACGACTGACATCATCATAAGTTTCGTCAAAGTTTCCCGTATACCAAGGATCCTTTACATCACGACTTTCACCAACGAAAGACATTGCCTTGTAAACCTTAGCATCTACGTCATCCCCAATAATACGCTTTAAATTACGCGCATTATTTTCATCCATAATGATGAGATAATCAAAGTTATGATAGTCATCAACCGTCACTTGACGTGCCTTGCGACGAGTATAGGGAATACCCATTTCATCTAATTTCTCTTTAGTCCCATAATGAGTGTCGTTCCCTATCTCCTCACGAGATGTAGCTGCAGACTCAATATAAATAGAATCACTTAGTCCAGCCTGCTCAACGATATGCTTCATATAAAACTCTGCCATCGTAGAACGGCAAATATTGCCATGACAGATGAATAAAATATTTATCATTTAAACTCCCCATTAGAGCTTTTATCCTCTATATCATTTTTAAAAATTTCATACCCATTCTCTAGTTCAATATCCGTAACAAGCCCAATCTCTCCACTTTCAGCATATTCAACATCTATATTATTTACTTGGATACTATTAATTTTTGTATAAACCCATCGTTCATCTTTTTTAGCATAAACCTCGTCCCCAACGTTTATCTTAGTATTATTAAGAATTAATATTCCTGCTTTTGGCTTTTTAAAGTATTCAGAATATGTTCCGATATACTTTAAACGCTTTGGAATCAGTGATATAATTCCATATTCGCACAAAGCATTTCTAGTTTCTTCTTTAGTAAATATTTTATCTTCTATCAGTTTATATTGCTTATATAGCTGCCATGTGGTAAGAAGACCTCGTTCATCACTTAATGCATAATCAATCTGATCCTTACTAAATGGTGGATTTTGTCTTAAGGCAGGTCTCTTATATCTTTGATGATTCACAATATATATAGGAATTATTATTTTATCGGGATACTCTTTTTCTCGTTTCCTTCTATGCTTTGCAACTTGTGCGCACTCTGAATCTGTAGAGGTCCCACCTATACCTTTAACCTCAATAATATACATTTTTTCATTATCTATAATCTGTATATCTTCTCTAAGAACATCCTCACTGCCATCTATCGCTTTTACCTCTGTAAAACCAAGCCAGTCAAAATACTTACATATGGCTTGTACTAACTCCTGTCCGGTTGCAGTCAACAAATCATTTAAGAATTTATAATGTTGATTAATTTCATCAATCTGACTATTTAGTAATTGGACTCTTGACTCATAGTCTTTTTGAGCTACTTTCTTTTTTTCTTCAATTTCAAGAATTTCTTTATGTAAAAACTCCTTATCTTTTATCCATTCAAACTCTTTTGATTCGGGAAAAAATTTAGGTAATATGTCCGGGAAAAAAGATGTAAATAGCTGATCAATCAGTTCATCTTTTTTATCACAAATTGGAAGCAATAATTCATATCCTAACGTTTCAGAACCACCTATATAGGAAATAACTTCACCATCTTGATTTGTTAATAATGGAATAAAATTGGAATCTATAATTAATTTGTTAGAATCACTCTCCCTTATATATGGTAGATCAAAAACTACCTTGTATTCTTTTGCATATTTTTTTACTAATTTTGAAAGTTCAGTATTTTCTGATATAATTTTTCTTCCAGTTTTTAAAGTTGTAGTAGATTGGATAATATCATATACATTATATTTATAATTTTTTGGGCAACTATATTCTTGCTGAGCTAAAACTTTAACAATATCATATGTTTCTGTATAATCACATCCAGCAAAAATAATTTTCAATGTGGGAACTCTCATTTTATCTTTCATAATATTTAAGACTAAAGGAGTCGGATTAAATATGCGATTAGGATAGTTTAATTCAAATAAATATTTCGCATTCTCTACTTCTTTCTTGTTATTAATATAATTTCTAGTCTCATTCTCATTTTGTAAATCAATAATAATTACACTATATTCGTGTAAATTATCTACTGTTTTATACTCAAGATTTACATATCTCGTTTTGTTATACTCCCCAAAATCTACAACCTTATTTATACCTAGATTTCCAATTTCAGTATTATAAGATTCACTTAATCTATTTGCAATATCTCTATTATTAACTATAAATATCTGTGGTTCACTATACTTCTCCAACTACTTTCACCTCCCAACACATTTAATATTATTTATTTTGATTTATATTTTATAGCTAAAATATAAACCCATTCACTTTTTATAATTATCGCACTCAATCATATTCTATTCAACTATACAAAAGCTGATAATTTTATTTCACAACATTAATCAAAAGTGCTATCAATTATATTATTTAATATAACAAGTTAACGTCTACTAAAATCAGAATTACCTGTATAAATGGGTGGTCTGCTCACTGTCTATAGTCCCATAGTACTAGACCAGCGTCTAAAGACTCTGGCTTTCACTACATTCAAGCCGCATAGCCATTGACTCGTAACCTTCCCCTTAAAGGGGATATGTATTACTTGCTACCCTTAAAAGGGTCCTCATATTCTTTTACACTTAACTTATCCTTCATTTGGTCATGTAACTCTTGCTCACGTATATTTTTTTTACTGTTGCCTCATTTAGACCTACCGTACTAACATAATATCCCTCGGACCAAAAGTGTCTATTTCCAAATTTATACTTTAAGTTTGCGTGTTTATCGAACATCATTAGTGCACTTTTCCCTTTTAAGTATCCCATAAAAGATGATACTGATATTTTAGGTGGGATTAATACTAGCATATGCACATGATCAGCCATAAGCTCCCCCTCTATTATCTTGACGCCCTTATATTCACATAAACGTCTCAATATTTCACGTAAACTATTTCTGTATTGATTATATATAACTTTACGTCTATACTTAGGTGTAAATACTATGTGGTATTTGCATAACCATTTTGTGTGCGCAAGGCTCTGTGTCTTTGTTGCCATATAAAATCACCTTTCTTTTGCATATAATGCGGCTTGAACACCTACATTATACTTAAGCAAGGTGATTTTTTTGTATAACTTTCGTTGCCGCACCCGCATAGTGAGTGGTTTTATGATTCGCGACTACGTCGCGAACCAGCCTAAAGACAATAGTAAAAAGGAGAAGGTATATTATAACCTTCTCCCCAAAATTATACAGAAATTTCATAATGCTCTTTTAAATTATTCAGCATACTGTGTTTGATATAACCTTCTTTTTGTAATCGACCAACTACAATCCCTGGTGCAATCTCTTGTATCTTAGCAAATGCACGTATGTTAGAATCAGAAAAACAATTAGTATTAATAAAATCCTCAAAATCATTGTTTGAAATTAATATGTCTTTCGCCCATAAATCAGCAACAACTTCATCGTCTTCTGTGGTTCCATTAATCTGATTAATATGGCCTAATATAATATGTGCTAGTTCATGAAATAAACTAAACCAAAACTTATCTGCGTCTTTTCCTCTTGCTGTCATACCAACAACAAGCTTTCCTCCATCAACAAAAGAAGCCCCTTGTAAAAAAGATCCCTTTAAGTGAGGTAAAAAAATAAGTGCAACACCAACCTCGGCTAGCATAGACTTAAGTCTAGGACAGAAATCTTTTGGCTTCATAATAGTCATCGCCCTAATTTGAGGAATTAATTTAACTAACCTATCAATATCTATAGGTTCCGTTTTAACAAAACGTGATTTTAGCTTTGCCTCTTGAGTCCAAGCTAATAATGCCAAGTCACTCTTCTCTGTTACTGCTAATCTTCTACACGCAATTCTTGTAATTTGATTATTTTCAAGTAATGATAAATCCACAACCTCAAAATATTTTCTAAGATTTACTATCTTTTCCTTTAAAACTTTAGTTTTAGGAATCCATCCAAGCTTAGCCATCTCATTATAAGGAAGTTGCTTAGCTAAGACTTCATCAGACTTCATGGCATTCTCAGCCTTTACTTTAATAATTTTTTCTCTATATATTGCTTCTAAATTATTCCAAAATTTTGCAGGTACTCCTAATACCATTTCTAATCTTAAAGCCACCTCTTGAGTTAACTGTACCTCACCATTTATTAGCTTGCTAACATGCTTTTCAGACAAATCCATTCTAGCAGCAAACTCTTTCTGACTCATATTCCGATCATTAAGTTGCTCCTTAATTGTCGCTCCAGGTGGGGTTGCAATATAACTACTACTTCTCACCATAGTGCTACCTCCCATTAAATCCTCCTAATGGTAATCAACAATCTCCAAAATATGGACTATTTGTATTTCATTACCATGCTTTTCAAACACCAATCTATACGGATGAACTAAATCAACTGCATATTGCCCACTTCTATTCTTTATTAATCGATGACATCTACCGATATTAAATTTAATCATATTTTCTACTGTATCTATGGCTTTAATTTCATCTATTCGCATTTGTATCTTTTCAGACATTTTATTCCCATAAACCCTATCTGAAGATTTAGCATCCGTACAAATCTTTTTAAGTTTATTCGTTTTGTACGTAATTTCCAACGCATCACCGCTCTCCTATTATTAACCTTTAAGGTAAATTCATTATATTATAACAGTATAATTTTATCAAGGTAGTATTAATCTTAAAGGTAAATTTAAATATAAGAAATTCTATTTTAAATAATTCACTGAAATCTACAAATATCTCAAAATATCTAAAATAAAAAGGAAAATTTAATTATAAATATAGATTTTAACTAGACTTTGAAATTAAATATCATAAAACTAGGAAAAAGAATAGTTTTCCCCTAACATTATAACCAGGCCATAAAACTAAACACTATCGAACTAATCATCAAAAAAAGTATCTAGTTTAAGATTTTTAGGATTACAATCTAATCTTAAATGTAAATTATCTATAAAACTAAACCAATTAATAAAACTAGAATTCGATATATAAAATCAAAATACGAAATAAATAATAGAACTTGACGCCCAAATTACTAGATCAAGATTTTAAATATCTTTTGCTAATAATTTATCGATTATTACAACACATTTTGTACTAAGCTCAAATATAAAATGAGTCCAGTAAAATACCGAACTCATTTCAAAAATTAGATTAATACCTTTTTTAGAAAATATGTGTAATGCAAATATATCCCATAGATTTTCACATATAATTAGAAGTTATGTCTAACCCCCACATCAATGCGCCATGTATTTTCTACGATAGCACCAAAGTTTTTAGTGAATGTACCATATAGATATGTACTAGGACGGACACTCCAAGACCCACCAATTTCAGCATCGAGCCATGTATCCTTCAAATCTACTGTTGTTTGTACTGTTGGATTGCCTGGTGCGGAATATGTTGTATTTACCTTACCAGAGAATTCATGCGCTAATGCTAATTTAGCGAAGATATTGGATTTTTCTGTTTCTTTCCCAATGCCAATACCAAGTCTGCCTACAGCAGAGTTCACAGCATCAGCTTTCACATGCATAGAACCACCACCGACAACAGAAGCATCATAGGATACACCATTCAAACGGCCTACAATAAATTCTACACTAGGATCGATGTAGAAGCCATTTTCCTTCTTAATACGTTTACCATATTCAGCGCTTAAGGATGTGCCATATGTATGATAATCACCGTTCACACGTTGTCCACCTACGGAGTAGAGCTTATAATCATTGGATAATCTATTACCACGTGCAATGATATCTAAATAACGACCATCGTCATGATGTTTTGTACCATATAAGGCGATACCACCAAGTTTACCGTCCCCACTACCATTAACGTATGAATTACTAGAAGTACTGTAATCAATAGCACCACCAAAAATCCAACCATTAGATACTTTATGATCGTAGCCAACTTGTACGCCATTATACGTCATATGTGCATCAGCACCGTCTGTGATTTTAGATTTACCGCCTATATATTTTGCCCATACACCTTGGTTTGTATTAGCTAAACGAAGATCTCCTAAACGGCGTTGTAAATCATTGGTATTACTCTTCCATGCCATAGCGGTCGATGTAAGAGCAGATTTTGAACCACTCACTAAGGATGATTCACTAGCACGATTAATCTTTGTTGTATCATTTACAACAAGACGCCCCTGTGAGTCAAAATGATCTGCACCTAGTTCTGCAACAGCACCAGGACTAGTAATACCTTCATTAATTTGAACTGTTGTGCTCAGTTTCTTATCATTGCCCGTATATTGTAATTTATTGGCTAAGGCTTGTATTTCCTTTTTATAACTTGCCTCATCAATGGTATTACCGGAATGTTCACCTTGAACGGTAATATGGCTATTGTCTGCTGCATGTTCAACTACAATTTGCCCTTTTCCATCTTCACTAGCAGGTACTCCAGATTTATAAATAGCATTCACATAGCCGCTATAGTTCTGAATCGTAATAGGACGTGCATCGATAGGATGAATATTACCAGCTGCCGTTGGATTAACACCACCTACAAGGTTACGAACCTTACTACCCTTATATAGATATGCTGCATTATCCCCAGATGGACGTTCTCTTTTAGGGGTAGGACGCTCCATACCAATCCATTCATTATTCCAAGTTCCTCCATTTTGTAAGTAAATATCAGCACCAGAATTATGAGGGTTCTTATTGCTTTCAGCATATTCATTTAATACAGCACCCGTAAGTTTAGAATTAGGTGTTGTAAAAGCTAATGCTATATTCGTTGGCATTTCGTTATGATTTGGATCACGTCCATAATCCTTATTAATTAACCCTACATTCCCAACAGCGACCAATTCTTTAGACCCTGGATGTTTACCATCAGAGCCAGTATTAACGTATACATCACCCTCTTCTGCCACCACAGAGTAAGTATCAGAAGTTTCTAAAGGATGCGTGATGATACGTCCACCACCATCAACAATAATATGACCACGTTGATTAGCTTGTAAACCGACACCGATAGCATCGATATCTACATTGCCTTTGACGTGAATATTAGTATCTCCATAATCTCTATCAGGATTGTCCTTGCTGAGTCTTGGCACTTTACCACCGTAACCAGCATACACAGCGCTCATATAGTAATGACCGAGTTCCCTTTTTGAGGCTGGTGCATCATTTTTAAGGCGTACAATCAAATCTTTATCCACCGTCAATTGTGATCCAAATCCATTATAAATACCTGATACATTTTTAGTTTTACCTGTATCTGTTAAGCTTTTACCATGCACATTAACCGTCAAGGTATCTTCTATATGCTTAACTTCTGGTTGTGTTTGTACCGGTGACCCCATTGTTAAGCCAAGCAATTCCTCCGCTTTATCGCTTGTGGCATTAATTTCTGTAGCAAATGCAGAGCAGGTCATTCCAGTTAATACCAATGCAGCCATCACAGCTGATACATTTCGTTGTAATTTCATAAAAATCTCTCTTTCTTACCTCGCTTAATACGAGGCTCTCACAGAACGCATTTATACGTACACCCTAAAATTATAAAAAGACCCCCTAAATCCAACTTAGGAGGTCTTGTTTATTTCACACACTTAGTAAATAGTATATCCTATATTATTCAGGATTGATGATGAAGGACAATGCACTGAAGTATTTATTTTGCTCACCTTTAGTTTGAGTTGGGAAGCCCACTTCAACGCCTACTACGTTAAGGCCGTTAGCACTTACTGCAACAGTTGCTTTACCGTTTTCATCAGCTTTGCTTTCGTTAGTAAGATCATTAATTACGTCTTTAATAAGAGGTGCATTTGCATATGGTTTACCGTCTTTCAAGACTTGGATTTCATATGTATCACCTTTTCTAAGAGTTAATGGGTTAACAGATGGAATGATTTGAATGAAAGCATCTTTATTATTGAAAGGTTTTGCTTCTGCATTCCAGTAGTGAACGTCATATTTAATGGCATGTGTACTTTTTTGAGCACCTGGTACTTCAGAGATTGGTTTATGAACAGTTTTACCATCTTTGTCTTTTGTCCAATAACCATAGTCAAAGTCAGTTACTGTAATACCCAATTTATCATTTGGTACAACTACTACATTTTTTTCATGTTTAATAACTTGTACAGGAATTACCATGCCATTGTTATCTAAGCCAATGATGCTTTTTACCATTTCTGGGCTATACGCATCATCAACAGGGCCTTCGCCAAGTACTAGCGCTTTTTCATCTAAGCGGTTAGCAAAGAATACGCCATGCGCATCAACGGAAGAGCACACACAACCTGCAGCTAAACCTACTGCAAATAAAGAAGCTAAGATTTTCTTATTCATAAGAACCTCCATAATCAATAACTTTTTCAATAAACTTGTTATTATTATACAGCGTTACAAATATTTCGTATATACCAATACCCCTATCAGCAAGTTATTATGCGTATTTAGTATATTAACTTATTTTTATACCCAATAATCATAAATGATAAAATTATCACCTATTTTCATGAAGATATGACTTGTAAGAATATGTTAGATAAATACTTATAGATTAGATAAAAAAGGCGCTCCTTAAGGAGCGCCTTTATATATCTGCATAAGATATTATTTTTTATTCTTTGCTGCTTTCGCACGTGCGTTACGATCAAGAATCGTTTTACGCATACGAATGCTTTCAGGTGTCACTTCAACAAGTTCATCATCGTTGATCCACTCAAGAGCTTGTTCCAAGGAGAAGATACGAGGTGGAGTCAAGCGTACCGCTTCATCAGAGGAACTGGAACGCATGTTGGTAACATGTTTTTTCTTACATGGGTTAACATCCATATCAAGTTCACGTGTATTTTCACCGATAACTTGGCCTGCATACACGTCTTGGTTAGGGCCAACGAACAATGTACCACGGTCTTGAACAGAGTTCAAACCATATGGAGTAGTTTCGCCATTTTCGAATGCTACCAAAGCACCACGTGTACGGGAAGGAATTTCACCTTTATATGGTGCATAACCATGGAATACATGGTTCATAATACCATTACCTTTTGTAGCTGTTAAGAATTGTGCGCGGAAACCAATCAAACCACGAGCTGGAACTACGAATTCCATGCGAAGGTAACCGGCCAATTCAACCATGTTAGTCAATTCAGCTTTACGTTGACCAAGGTTTTCCATTACGGTCCCCATGAATTCTTGAGGTACGTCGATAGTCAATGCTTCAAGTGGTTCACACAATTGGTCGTTAATAGTTTTGAAGATTACGCGAGGTTTACCTACTTGTAATTCGTAGCCTTCACGACGCATAGTTTCAATCAATACTGCCAAATGCAATTCGCCACGACCAGATACTTTGAACGCATCTGCAGAATCAGTTTCTTCTACTTTCATGGATACGTTAGTTTCTACTTCGCGGAACAAACGATCACGCAAGTGACGGGATGTAACAA
>OGEK01001320.1_pt1 | contig 17781 bp, 18 predicted proteins | sample 1570641 | NCBI WGS metagenome assembly OGEK01 (sample SAMEA2582136, study PRJEB24529) | metagenome | biome: Human gut stool | place: China | collected 2011
AGACGGGGTAGAAAAACAGTTAGTTTCGCTCTTCCCGAATGAATTAAAAGGTGCAAGAGACGTAACAGAACACCAACGTGGTGAACATTCTTATTATTAAGAATAGAAGATAAAAAAGGGCGAATCATTCGCTCTTTTATTTTTTAAGCGGCAGATAATTTCTGTAACAATCGATCCATCGCCCGATATCCTAGCGCTTCTGCTAAATGAGGTTGTTGTATCTCTTTTTCGCCATTCAAATCGGCAATTGTGCGTGAGACTTTCAAAATTCGATGGTAGGCTCTTACTGAAAGCCCTAGCTTATTCAGTGCATTCTCAAGAAATAGTGAATCTTTATCTTGTAATTTACAGTCTCGTTCAATTTCTTTGCTTGAAAGATATGCATTGATCTTGCCTGCTCGAGCAAGTTGAATTTCTCTCACTTTTAACACTTTTTCTCTTACTTGTTGGCTTGTTTCGCCTCTATCTCCAGTATTCTGTAAGCTACCTTGTGGCAGAAGGGGCACTTCAATGGATAAATCAAAACGATCTAAAAATGGGCCAGAAAGGCGATTTAAATAACGTATCACTTGTTGTGGCGAGGTGCGGTTATGTGTTCCCGTATAATGCCCCGTTGGACTTGGATTCATCGCCGCAACTAATTGAAAGCGAGCAGGAAATTGGATTTTAGCATTGGCTCGCGAAATAATAATTTCTCCACTTTCTAATGGCTGGCGGAGTGCATCAAGTACTTTACGCTCAAACTCAGGCAATTCATCAAGAAAAAGTACGCCATTATGTGCGAGCGATATTTCGCCTGGTTTTGGAATGGTTCCTCTGTCAAAGTTACAAATAAGTGTCATAATAGGTAAAACCTAGAACGATAGAATAAGGCTTTAGCCTATTTTTTTACCCCTACAAGATACAATTTAATGGCATTAAAGCTACAAATAGCTGTTAAAATATATTAAAAGATACTAATAAAGGTCAAATTATTTATGAAAACAGAACCCACTTTCCAACAGGTTCGTAAGATCAAACCAAGACGCCTTAGCGTATCAGGTTTACTCCCTTTTAAAGACGGAGTAAGCATTCCTTACGAATCTACACTTGAGCGAGATCTCTTGCTCTATTTTACTTATATGCCTGCGGTAGAGGAAATCGTTTCTCAACCTGTTCGCATTCTGTTTGTGAAAAACAGAATGACTTACCCTTACACGCCTGATTTCTTCATTCGCTTCAATGATGGACGACCATCGCTTTTGATTGAAGTAAAACCAAAATCAAAATGGCAAGAACATTGGCGTGATTGGAAAGAAAAATGGAAGGCTGCAATCGCATTTAGCAAAAAGAACAAATGTATTTTTCACGTTTATGATGAGGATAAAATTCGTCATCTTGCATTATTCAACATTAACGCGGTTCAACGTTATAAGCGATTACAGTGCGATCCAGAAGATATTGAAGCGGTACTCACCCAAGTTAAGTTACACAGCAATACAACAATAGATTTTCTACTCTCTCGATTATTTACAGGTTCACTTTATCGAACCAAAGGATTACAGATTATCTATCACTTATTAGCAACCAAGCAACTGACTTGCAACTGGTTTGAGCCATTATCTGAATTTACCGAAGTTTGGGGGTATTCAAATGACTAAGGGATTTATTCATCCACGCTATCACGGTCGATTAGAGCGTGGTCGTCTTATTTTGCAAAAAGGCAATGTTTATGTAAACCGCGAAGATGGCGAACAATATGAGCTGATTGAGTATTTAGATGAAGATGCACAAGTAATGATCCGAAATCTTCATACTCGCCAAAGTAAGATTGCCAGTATTCATCAGCTTGAGAATTTGAAAGTTAATGAACGCGAATATGTTTCTGTTGATTTAAGTGCAATCAGTGACGAATACTGGGAAAAAGCGTTAGAAAAATACGAGATGATTAAACCGTTGCTTAATTACGAGCAACATTGCCCTGCTTCTGTAAAAAAACGAGCAAAAGAAGTCGGTGTGAGTGATCGAAGTCTATATCGTTGGATCCAAGCGTACAACTCTCTAACTTCCGTTGCTGCTTTGGTAAGTCGCAAGCGTGGCTGGGCGGAAGGTAATTCACGTTTAAGTAAAGAGCAAGATGAATTGGTAACGGCAGTTATCAATGAGTTTTATCTACATAAACAACGCCCAACAATTGAGCAGACAATCCGTGAAGTACAGCGTGTCGCCAGTCAAAAAGGACTTGATAGCCCAAGTCGTCGCACAATCCGACAACGTATTTTGCGTATTTCAGAAGAAGAAAGATTGCGTAAACGCGGACAGAAAGAGAAAGCGAGGAATAAATTTACACCGAAGCCAAACAGTTTCCCTAACGTAGATTTTCCTTTAAGTGTCATTCAAATCGACCATACGCCCGTTGATTTAATTATCGTAGATAACCAGTATCGTAAACCGATTGGCAGACCTTATTTAACATTGGCAATGGATGTATATAGCCGAATGATTACTGGGTACTATCTATCGCTTGATGCGCCGTCGGTAACATCAGTTGCAATGTGTATTGCTCGCAGCATTTTACCAAAAGAGCGTCTATTACTAGATCATAATGTAAAAGGTGAATGGGCGGTGTTTGGTTATCCGAATAAAATCCACGTTGATAATGGTGCAGATTTCCGCTCGCTTGATTTATCGAAATCTTGTGAGGCACACGGCATTTCTCTTGAGTTCCGACCTGTTGGTCGTCCTGAGTTTGGCGGACACATTGAGCGTGTAATCGGTACGTTTATGAAAGAAGTTCACGGCTTGAGCGGTACAACATTCTCGAATACGAAAGAGAAAGATACTTATCAATCAGAAGCCGAAGCGGTTATGACCTTAGATGAATTTGAAACGTGGCTGATTAACTATATTGTCAATGTATATCACAAACGGACTCATTCTGCTTTAGGTATGTCGCCTGTTCAAAAATGGCGGTTAGGGATTTTCGGTGATAAAGATCACTCTGGTTGTGGTTATCCGCAAATGCCTGTTGATGAACAGACCTTATTACTTGATTTCTTACCAAGTGAAAAACGGACTATTCAACATAATGGGGTAACAATTGATGGTTTACGTTACTACGATGTCGCGCTAAATATGTACATCAACGATTCTGATGAAAGCGGTAAAAGTAAGGAATTTTTATTCCGTCGCGATCCTCGTAATATCGGAAAAATTTGGTTCTACGATCCGAAGTTGAAACGTTACTTCCCAATTCCGTTTGCAGACCAATCTTTACCCGATATGAGCATTTGGGAGTACAAACAGGTCCGTCAGTTCTTGAAAGACAAAGATGAAAAACTGATTCACTCGCAGCAGATCCACGACGCGTTAACTGAAATGCGTGAATTGGTTGAACAGTCGGCACAGCGGACGAAGAAAGCCCGCAGACAGGCTCAACGGCAGAAAGTCCACGCGAAAAGTAAGGTGGTTATTTCAACAACTTTACCAGAAAATAAACCAACAGAAACAGTTAAAACACCTGCTTCTAACTTGCTTTTAGATAATGATTTCACATTTGGGGAGATTGAGTAATGGAAAAGCAATATGAGTATGTTCACGAAAAATTCCGTCATTTAGTGACCGCAAGTAATCAGGAACGGATTGAATTTTTAGATGAACCCCGTTGGGTTGGTTATGCTGTTGCAAATAAGATCATTGATAATTTAGTTTCTCTGATGAATAAACCGAAACGCCCTCGCATGTTCAATTTGTTGGTAGTAGGCGATTCTAATAATGGTAAAACGACGCTTATTCGACATTTTTATGATTTGTACGGCATGCCTTTTGTGGATAGCCAATCAGACGGCATACGCCCAATTATTTTGGCAGAAGCACCGCCGAGCGCGAATGAAAAAGAGCTTTATATCTCGTTACTGGAGCGTTTTTATGTTCCATATCGACCAACGGACAGCGTAGCTAAATTGCGTTATCAGACGATTCACTTATTCCGTGAATACAAAGTGAAAATGTTGATTATTGACGAATTTCATTCGTTGCTTGTAGGAACACCTCGTTTGCAACGCCAAGTGATGAACGCGATTAAAATGTTGTGCAATGAGTTACAAATTCCGATTGTGGGCGTAGGTACAAAAGATGCTATCCGTGTTTTACACACCGATCCGCAGCACGCCAGTCGTTTTGATGTAGCGGAGTTGCCAACGTGGAAATTGGATAAGGATTTTCAAAAGTTACTTTTCCAATTTCAAGGTATTTTGCCATTGAAGAAATGTTCTAATCTACAATCGCCAGAGTTAGCAACAAAGATTCATACGATTTCAGGCGGCAACTTAGGTAATGTACATCGCTTATTAACGGCGTGTGCCGCTGAAGCGATTACAGCGGGAACAGAACAAATCACATTAGACATTATTGAGAATAACTCATGGGTACAACCAACGCAGGGCTTGCGAAAAATTATCGGATAAAATCAGGGATTATCAGAACACCACTCTATCCGAATGAAAGTATCAGTTCGTGGCTTGTTCGTGCCGCTTTAGATTGTGGTACAGAGCCGATTACATTTACTGGATTTTATTGGGATAAGTGGCGATTATGGATATATGATCTAGATAGAGGGTTTGAACCGATTGCAGTACAAATTTATGAAGATATTACAGCATTATCACTTAATCAACAGGTAAACTTAGCTAGTCATTCGCTTTATTCCGTGTTGAAACCGATTAACGGAAAAAATACCCTCATTAAAGGTCAAGCGAAGTGGGTAATTTCAAGAGGCTCTCGTAATCGTTCATTCCGTGTCGGTCAATCTTATTGTCCTTGCTGTTTAGAGGGAGCGCCTTATTTGCATAATGAATGGCGTTTTGCGTGGTATTTTGGCTGCCTGAAACATCAGATTCTACTTGAATCCAAATGCCCTTGTTGTGGTGAACTGTATCAACCGCATTTACTTTCCGCAGAGAAACGACAATTGAATTACTGTCATCAATGCGGTGAGAAATTACAGGTTGTGACAACACCACTTAATGAAGCAGAAATCACAACGATGGAAACGCTTGATAACGTGTTTACAACTAATTCAGGTGAATGCTTTGGAAAACGTATAGCCGCGCAAGTGTACTTTACTATATTGCGTTACTTCATCAATCTTATTCGGCGTGCAGCGGTTGCAAAATCCACTCACGCTTTTGCTAGATTTGTGGAACAATGTGGCATTTCTCAGTCGGAAATATGCCAAACTAAAACCGCCCTTGCGTTTGAGCAACTTCCTGTTGAAGAACGCAAGAATTTACTGGTAAACGCGGTAAAAATCCTTCAACTTTCTTATGAGGATATAGTTCAAGCTATTCAACAAAGCGGTATAACACAAAAAGCATTCACCTTTGAAAACTATCCTGCGGAGCTTAATATACTCTTTAAATATGCACCAGAAGGCAAAACTGTAAGCCGTAAGACAGTAACTAATAAATCTAAGACTGATTCTGTTTTAACTCTAAACCGTCAATGGGAACGCTTAAAACGACAGTTAAAAATCGCAGCATGAAAATCACTAAGATCCGCCCTCAAAAGAGAAATAGTTGCTCTATTTGTGGCAAAGCTCAAGTAACACGCAAATTCCAAGAGGAATATTATTGCGCGAATTGCTACGTCCAGTGGTTTAAGAAAAAGACTTGTAAGCGATGCGGACAACTCAAGCGTATTCATCGTGACGGCGAACTTTGCCTTGAGTGCGAAAAATTAACGGATTGTGTGCGCTGTGGTAAAACCTCAGGTACGTTTGAAATCGGTATGATAAGTCATTACGGTGCAGTATGTAGTTCCTGCACTCGTTATTTCCGAGAGGAAATAGAATGTTCAGAGTGTGGTAAAATGACACGCGATAGATACCGTTCACCAGTAACGAACGAATCTGTCTGTTTGCAGTGCTATCGCCGATATACTTTTTCAACTTGTAAGAATTGTCGCCGTTATCGTAAGGTTCACAACCAAGAGAAACAATTATGCAAGAAATGTGACGAACAGTTACTTTCAACTTGCCCGAAATGTAAAGGTGAAATGCCATCGGGTTACGGTAATGTTTGCCCTGATTGTGCAAGACGAAGTTTATTGTTCAATATGATTCGCCTGAATGGGCATATCTTGCGTAATAAAGCAGTTAAAACCGCCTACAAGAAATTCATTTTCTGGTATATGCGAAAATGCGGCATCAGTGTCGCTTTGCACAAAGGGGCAGATTTTATGCAGTTTTTCATTGATTGCGATGAAATTTGGCAACAAATCCCTAATTATGCTGAGCTAGTTACGCACTTTAAACCGAATGGACTGCGCACTAATTTAACCGTATTACGTTGGCTTCTTGATACGAATCAAATTATTGTTGATGAGGCGTTAAAAGATGATTTAGCGGAATTAGAGCGCATACAAGCCCTCTTTAACAAACTTAAAGAGTCCGTGCCTTGTATTGCAAGCTATTATCAGAAATTGCAACGGCGATGTGATGAGGGGAAAACTTCACTTAAATCAGTGCGATTAGCCTTACAACCTGCGATAGACCTAATTAGCACTAACGAGGTTACGGACTATCCTACACAAGACCAACTAAACCAGTATCTTGTGAAAAAATCAGGTCAAATGGCAGCCATAACAGGTTTTATCAATCATTTAAAATCGGAGTACCACCGAGAGCTTGATATTGACCGTAAACTGATTCAGCAGATTAAGACTAAACAGCTTAAAAAGCATTGTTCTCAACGGCTGGTCGAACTCTACAAAAAATCTGAACTTACCGATAGTGAACAAATGGAACTGGTTTATGTCGTGCTATACAGCCTACACAGTATAGAGGTGAAAAAACCAAAACGAGACAGGATTTTACTGCTTGATGGTCTAGCTTATTATCGTAGCGATGATAAGGATTATTTCTTACCGCAAGACATCTATCAGCGCATAAAACCGCAATTTTCGTAAGAAAAAATTTTATTTTTGCGATCTTGCTCGAAAAATTGAAACGGATTTCTCGACAGAAATTGCCCGACTGTTAAAGTAGCGCCAAGTTATCAACCATCAAACTAACTGGAGCTTATAATGAACAGTACAAACAACAAATCTACTTTGTCTCTTAAACAACAATTCAAGCTATGGCTTGAACAAGAGCAAAAAGATGATGATATGATTATCCTTGTGGGAATACCTGATATTCTCAAGCGTTTTGATCGCCGACTCGCAATCATTAAAGGAAATCAACTTGAAAAACGTTATCTACGAGAGTGGCGTAAGGCTTTCCGCATAGATAGAGAACTTTTCGGATATAAAAATTAATTATGTTAGATAAAATCATTAGCCTAAATAACGAAACATCAGGAGATATCTCAGAAAATTTCATTCGCGAAAAAATGCCTGAAATTCTTGAATTATTGTTGATTGATAGAACTAAATCAACTAAGAAAACAACTAAAAATATTATTTGGGCTAATAATAACTATACTAAACATAGTGCTAGATATTACGCTCCAACTGCTCAAATTAAGCCTGCTCTTATTACGGGTAAGATGGAGTGTCTTATTATGCCAAGAGCTTTAAAATCACAAGAAATTCAAAAAGAAAGAACTAGATCTAAAGCTGAGGTATTTACCCCAACATGGATTGTCAAAAAACAAAATGATGCCGCAGAACAAGATTGTTTAAATGATGATCTCAAAACGTACATATCTCGAACATGGTTAACCCAAATAAATTTTTCCGAGTTACAATCTCTTAATTTTTTATCGCATTGTCATTATAATAAATATCCATACCACACCTTAAAATAGTTCTTTAATAGAAATATTTAGTGCATTTGCTATTTTATAAATAGGCTGTGTTTTAATATTGTGTTGATATTTTCAATAAAATCTATTAAAATATGCATTAGTTAATTGAATTTAAAGAGATTTTATCATGTCAGGTGTAACAAAAGAACTGGATATTTTAAAACAGCTTTTTGAGAACTTATCCGATGCCGACAAGCAGTCATTTCTAATTTCTGTTAGTCAGAAAGACCAAGTTAAAAAGGTTATTCAACCAAGAAAAATTACAAATTGTCCACATTGTCAATCAACTCATTTTGTTAAAAACGGCACAAAATGCAATAATCAACGGTATCTATGTCGTGATTGCAAAAAATCGTTTGTTGAACAGATAGGCACAATTTTGTATGGCTCACAAAAAGACATTGAAGTTTGGGAAAAATACATCCATTGCATAATTGAAAAATATCCGTTACGCAAATGCGCTGCCATCTGCAATATCAATCTTGCTACTGCTTTTACATGGCGGCATAAAATCCTAGACGCTTTACAAACTATGATGAATGAAGTGGAGTTGGACGGTGTGGTTGAGGCTGATGAAACTTATTCGACTATCTCATACAAAGGAAATCACAAGGCTTTTAAATTACCACGCCCTGCTCACAAAAGAGGAACACGGGCAACTAAGCGTGGCATTTCAAAAGAACAGGTCTGTGTTCCTTGTGGCATCAATCTCAATGGGTTGTCCATTACCAAAATCAGTAATCTAGGCAAACCATCTTTGAAAGATTTGCAAAAAGTTCTGAACGGCAAAATTGCCAACAATTCAGTCTTCATTACTGACTCATTAAGACCATACCAAAAGATGTCGTTAGATATGAATTTAAGCCATATTCGTATCCCTCGCGGTAAACGTTCGGTTGGCACATTCAACATTCAAACGATTAACAGCTATCACAGCCGTTTGAAAAACATGATTGTCCATCGGTTTAAAGGTGTGGCGACCAAGTACCTGAACAATTACTTGGTGTATCACAACTTTGTTAATTTTGCCAAAGATACGTTAGCAAACAAAGAAGCAATCCTGATGGATTTTATCCGTAATACTATATGTACAATTCGTTCGGCAGACGTGGCTAAACGCCCTGCTGTTCCTGTTTAATTTTTGAGGTTTCAAATTTAGATGAATAATGTTGATACTGGATTATTGCTGGACACAATTTACCTCGAAGACTGTCTGATAGGCATGCAAAAAATCAAAGAGAAATCTATAGATATGATTTTGTGTGATTTGCCTTATGGCACAACTGCTTGTGCTTGGGATAGTACCATACCATTAGATTTATTATGGGAACAATACAAAAAAATCATAAAGCCAACAGGTGCTATAGTTCTTTTTGGTAGCCAACCATTTACATCTTTACTCGTTTCAAGCAACCTAGATTGGTTCAAATATTCATGGATATGGCACAAAAATCGTGCTACTGGTCATGTTCATGCTAAAAATAAACCGATGAAAATACATGAAGATATTTGTATATTTTCTGGAGGAACAACAGTACACGCCAGTCAATCAAAAAAAAGAATGACATATAACCCACAAGGATTAATTCCATTAGATAATCCTATCCTACGAGTAAGGAATGACAAGGGGGATGATACTGTTTTATCAGCAAGGAAATCCCACCACCCAACCGAACAAACCAATACTGGCTATCCAAATAGCCTACTATATTTTCCTATTGAGATGAATGAAAAAAGGTGGCATCCAACACAAAAACCATTGGCTTTATGCGAATATTTGATAAAAACTTACTCTAATAAGCATGAAATTGTGTTGGATAATTGCATTGGCAGTGGGACAACCGCTTTAGCAGCAATTAACACAGATAGACACTATATTGGTTTTGAGAAAGACCCCGAAATATATAACATAGCCATAAACAGAGTAAAAAATAATGGAAAAACTTCAAGTTGATAGTTTAAAAAACAAATCCAAACAGTTGGAACATGCAGATGATTCGGCGGCAAGACTGCTAATTGAACTATTAGGTGATTCAGTTGGGCGTAATTTTGACATTGAAAGTATTTTTGTTGAAAAAATGAACAACGGAAAATGGAGATGGTTTATTCTGGAATTCCTTAAGGCTGAAACCATACCACCAGAAAAAAGCCATCCTAATTTCTATTGGTATAAGAATAGTAGAAAATTCCTAAGCCTATGGGCTGTGGTTAAAACATTCCGTAAGGCTGGCTATGAAGCAGAGCTAATTCTCGTAAATTATGCTGATGATAGGTCATTAAAAATAAAAAGTATGCGAGTAAAAGACATAAAGGTTGAAACTGACGAAATTTATACCACAAAAAAAGATGGTGGAATTATCTATAATCACGTTCAAACCGAAGATACAATCCAAAGCTTTAAGTCATTTCAGGAGAAATTTAAAAATTTTAATGACACAAAGAAAGGCGACACTTGGGAAATACTAGATGAATGATGTATCAACACATTATTAAAACACAGCCTATAAATATTAATTAGGCTAATATTTCTCTCACCACGTTCAACACTGCCAATGTAAGACCTATCAAGATTACAAAGTAGAGCTAACGCTTCTTGACTAACCCTTTTTGTTTTCTCAATTCTTTTACTTTTTTGCCAAAGCAAACTAAATATTCATTTCTATCCATTTTTGAATTACATCAGTTAATCAAAGCCTCATCTACGGACTTTAAGTACCATTTAGATGGGTAAATTGATATGAGACAAATATTTACCCTAGAAATAACTAAGGGCAATCTTAGATAGCTAGGATTGCCCTTGTTTTTAAACATGTTTACTACTTACTTTCCTTTTCAGAATTTTTTATTTTAACTTAACAAATCTAATACAGACTTCATCCCCAATGCTCTTTTAGCCGATTCTTCAGCATGAGAGATTAAAACCTGTTGAGACTCTTTAGTTACTTTATCTAAACCCACATATTGGCTTGAACTTTGAGTTAAAATTTCATCAATTTCAATTAAATTACTTTTAAGTCTATGTCTAACCATTTGTTGTAAAAATAACTGTTGAGAACTTAGTGTAATCTCTATTATATTACCCGCAGCATTTAGTAAGTTTCCTTCTCCCCAATCAGTTAAACCGCCTTTTTTATTTGTTTTAGGATTAATCATTTTTTTAGATGACATTGTTCCAATTGACAGTATTTTGATCTCATCAATAGATTTTTCAAAAAATATTTCAGCCTCATGCAAACCTATTAACGCTGGACTGTTTGCAAATATGCCACCGTCAATATATTCACTTTCACTAATATTATGCCTTTTAAAGTAAGTTGGGGCTGCTGATGTTGCCAAAGCAACATCTACTATTTTGAGATCGCAATCTCTATTAAAATTAGGATGATGTGGAGTTTTAAAAACAACAGGCATTCCTGTATTATAATTTACTGATGGAATAACTACTGAATGTTTCAAATCTCCAATTACTTTATCTTGAAACCATTCATCTAAGATTATTTTCAGATTATTAGAGTCATATTTAGCTTTAGTAATACCTAAGTTTAAAGTAGATTGTTTTTTGAAAATCTCTTTTCCTTTCACTTTGAATATTTCAGCTATATTCTCTGCTGGAATTTCATGTGCAATCGCTAGAGCTATAATTCCGCCAATTGATGTTCCTGCAATTAAATCAAAATGATTAGCTATACAATCATTAGGATTACTCTTTTTTATGTGATTTTCTAACTTATTTAAAACTGTTGCGGTATATAAACCTCTATAACCACCACCAGAAAGAGATAAAATCTTAAAAGGTTTTGTCATTGCTTAATTTCTCCACAGAATCGACATTCTTTGTGTCTTGTTAATGTAATATCTTGAATCTTGTCTTTTATATCTATTGAAGAGTAACGTGTTTGGTAATTGTTTACTACTTTTCCTGTTTGTAACCATTCTAAAATCATATTAATACCTAAACTTGCAGCCATCATTCCGCCTGATACAGCATAAGGAGTAAAAGCTGAGCATACGCCTGTACGTTGTTCAGGTAATAAATTCTGAACGGGTAATAATTCCTGATGTAACCCCTTACTAGAAGATCCCAAACAAGAAATGCACCCTCCTCTTGCAGTTTGAATTTCAGGATCTACCCATAAAGCTTGTACACATTCACCATTACCAAAAACCCACAAGTGTTGTAATATAGGGCGTGTTTCTTTAGATAACGACTGGATCATCTCATTCAGATATTCTTGTACCTCAATACTTCCTGTTGCATCAATAATTAGATCAAAATTTTCATTTTCAAAAAATGAATTATTAAATGATGAAATATCCTTTATTTCAGATCTAATTTTTGTCAATTGAAAGAAAGAGTTTGATTGTAAGTAAGAAATAAGCGCTAAAGATTTAAAATTTCCACAAAACTGAAACCCTAACAAATGCCTACCAATGTTATCAGCTTCAAGAATATCTTTATCTACCAAAACAAAATCGGATTCTATTCCAGCTCCTAATTTTACTAACGCTTCTGCCATGTATCCACCAATCGCTCCCAAGCCAACTAGCAGGACCTTTTTCTGCAATAATCCCTGAGAACTTTTATCTGGTAAATTTCTCAAAACATTTTTTTTGAAATCTAATATCTGAGTATTAACAAAATAAACATTCTCATCTCTCAGATGTTTGTTTTCTGAAGAGTTTAGTGACTTATCTGTATTTCTTTCCCATTTAAAATAACCTGCCAAAGTCATTCCCTTCCATATAAAAACAAATTCTTTTGAAAAACTGGGTGTCTTTAGAAATGACATAAATTTTTTATAAGATAAAATATCCCATCTTTTTATAAATTCTTGAAAATCTTTTATAGAAACTTTATCTTCTCTTATTAAATACGAGAAATCAGGGGTTGAGCTATGATTTACCTCAAAAACCTCTCTCTTTATTTTTAAATTTAGATTTAAACGACAATTTTTATAGTCGCACTCAAAAAAATACCATCCTCCTTTATATTTAGACATAAACCAGTTTTCAAATTTCTCGTTTAAATTAATTAGAGAAAGAACATTGCCGCCAAAATCAACTACATATTCATTAATAAATAAATCTTTATGAATGATTTTGTTTAGAAAATCATGTAGATGTTTTTCTACTATATCTAATATTAAAAATATATTACCTCTAGGAACGGTATTGGAATTATGTAATTGGTAACAAATAGAATATAAATAACTATCTTTATATAAACTCTTTTCCTTTCTTAGATGCGGAATAGGCTCCTGAATATGAATATATTTATTATTTAAGAAATTTACCGTTTCTTCAAGAAAATATACGTTAGGAAAATCCAATAGAGATAAATTTGAAAAGTCTAATAAAAACTTGATTACATTATCCTCTATTTTTATATTTCCTTCATAAAACATTGAGGTGTTTTTATCTTTTTCTAATTTTAGATCTAAATCAAAAATAGGAATATAACCCCTGATTGATAGCGCTTCTATTACTAATTGTCTAATATCATTCATACTTGAGTACTAACTTGTGAAATACACCATCAATTTGTATAGCCAACCAATCTAAGTAATAATTGTTAGAACTACAGATCATAAATAGCCTTATATTTTGATTAAAGTAACTATTTTCAGGCAGAAACGACCATCCGATATAATCTTGATGTGAAGGTATTGGTGATGTTTGTGGATGAGTATGCCATTCTCCCAAATAATGCCATCGATTTCCCGATTTTATATTTAAAGCTTTTAAAAGCTGATAATTTGATATAGCAGATTCTTCAGTTCTTTCACAAAGAAACCGATAACATTTATCTGACTTGTTAGGTTTGGTTATATATCTTACCCAAAAAGCTGTTTTCCAAACCTCACCAACTAAAAGACCTAAAGACTCTGGTTCATTACCTTGTATCGTTTGCCTGTATTTGTCCAATTCGTTCAAAACAGATTTATCAATTCTTACAGTAAAAGAACCATCAACTGTTTGCCATTCATAATAATTCATTATCCTTGTCTCAATGGAGTTTGTGGAGTAATAACACTTTGAACTAATGAGGGTGTTGAATATGGATCTTGTTTAATTAAATTAGGATTATTAGGAATACGTTCTCCCCATTGTCTTATCAATGATTGTAAAACATCACCTTTGTTTGATGAATTTAAGCTACTAGAAAAGCTTCTATACAAATAATCAGCATGAATTTTAGCATTTTCCCTTTCTGCATCTTTCATTCTATTAAAATCTTCATCTTCATGATCTTTAATATTTTCATACACAGGGCCATTTAAAGATTCAGCCAATTTTTTTAAAATGTGCAATAATGCTAAATCATCTCTATACTGTTCGTATTTATAATGCTTACAAGCTATAATCATCAGTAAAATAGAGCTTGGCGCTCCTCTTTCATCAAAAACCCAATCACGCCATGCTTTTAAATATCGACAAATATTCCGTAATTGTCTTCCTTTATCTGATTCTTGAGCTAGCCTATCATCAAACCACTGGCGAATGATTTCACAATCACTAGACTGCCAACTTCCATCTCTTTTCGCCATATGAATAGTTTGAATATTCATATCCTGCAAAGATTCTTCCGAATAAACTACGAAATCTTCACTTAACGCAACCCAATCTTCATTTATAGAATCCATTACTAGCGATTCTGAAGAATATCTAATTTCTTCTTTCTCTTTAAAAGTATCGAACATATCATCTGGCACGGCATAAAGCGGTATATCCATATGTGCGTTATCTTGAATTTTTATTCTGACACATGATGATTTAGAGTTATCTAGTTCCCATCCTTTTTCGTAACAAAGCGTTCTAAGTGTTGATTCGATTACCTCAAAATATTCTTTTGCTTGATCGCTTTGCACCTCTGAGTCAAAACCGTTAAATGCACTTACTGGCAAATATACGCCATAATCAATATCCATTTCTTGACCTTGTTTAGCTGGTGCATTACAAGTTCTATACGCCCAAGAGCCTTGAATTCTAAATTTTGGTGAAATTCTATATATGCCTTGATATTCTAAATGTGCTTTTAGATTTTCCTTTAAACATTTTTTAACTGAACGTTTTGCTTCATCTAGTGTATTAACATCTTTTTGAGATGGACGAATTTTATACTTAAAACCTTCTTCCTGAGATGTAAAAACTGCATGTATATTATTCATTCAATATTCCTTCTAATATTCCAATTTTATTGAGCTTCCATTTCGTATTCATTGCCATCTTCATCAATGACAATCATTACACCATTACGGATCCATTCAGCATCAGTGTACACCTCGTCACCATTTTCATTAATGAGTGTGCAATCGCCATATTTGCCTGTCATCGTGCAGTCTCCATAAGCTCCTGAGCCGTTCATATCTTCTACATTGTAATTGTAGGTGTAAGGTCCTGAGTTACCGAGACGGTAGTTATACATGTAGCGAGGGTCTTGATGGAAAGTTGTATTTCCATACTGAACATTGTTGTAGGTATTATTGTTATATTGGTTACTGTAATTGGCATAGCTCATCCCTGAAATAGCCAACAGTAATAGTGTGAAACTTTTATTCATTATGATTTCCTAAAATTTAGAGTAATTTTTTAATACCGTTCCAAACCCAGTTATTGTTTGTCTTTATAGCTTCTACATGTCTAAATAACGACATTTTCCCGCCCTTAGAATCAACGTAATCGCTGCTTACGCCTTCGCTTGATACAATTTCAATCAATAGCTTGAACAGGTTTTCATCTCGACTATAAATGTCACCTTCACCTGATAGGAATTGTTGAATATTTTGAGGTTCGTAAACAACACTACTAAAACCTGAGTTTTCTTTTTCGTTTCTTGCAGGAAAGCTTAGAACAAAGAATGTTCTTTGTTGCACATCTACTCGCAATATTAACGCTGCGGCTGGATAGTATTGTTCCAGAGAATCAAGGATTTCTTCTAATGAGACTAACGTAAACTTATCGTTTTCCCTAAATCCTAGTTTAGGTGTGTACCAATAGACCTTAGCACCTTGTTCATTGCATAGGCGTTTAGCATGTTCCCAAACGGTATCAAGGCGTGATTTTCCTTTGATTTCATCCGTATTTGGAATATCATAGAAACAGTTGGCAATGCCTGTAAGACCTGTTTTTCCTTGTTTCTCACCTACACCGTAATTTTCTGGTTCATCGTAATTTAAGAATTTAACTTTGCCACCTTTTTCAGTTTCTTGAACAAGCTGAATACGGTTAATTGTTCGCTCTTCACCAAGTAATTTCAGATGTTCAATAACACCAGCCGTTACAAGGTTATTCACGTTATCTAATGCAATATCGAGCTTTTCAAGTTCATGTTCTCGCTCTTGTTTTCGTGTTCTGTATTGAGGTTCTACGTCTTTTTGTCCTTTACCACCTTTATTTGTTTTTATTGCAGAATGGTAATAAAGGTTAATTGGCTCGCCTTGTGGTTGGCTAATCCCTGTAATCTGGCAGCAAAGCACAGAATTTCCTAACTCAATACCATAGAATGAAAGCATGATTGGTTTGTCGTGCCAGCAAGGAATAAGATAATTCGGATTTTCTTGACCTTTAGAAAAAATGATCTTAGCTGTTACATCTTTTACAACTGCTTTTGTATAAGCATCGTGTTTCAAGTGATAAAGAAAGACCGCATCTTTCGTGGAAAGGTTATTTGGTACAAATACACCTTTTTCTTCAAAGGATTCATTCAGGTGTAGTTTTTTCTCAATCTTACTCCAACTGTCTGTAATCAAGATACGTTTTAACTCACTTGAATAACCATAGTGAGCCATAAAAAAGTGTAGTGGATGAACGATATAAGACTTACTATCACCTTCAGGCTTAATAACAAGTAACCGATTCCCGTCCCCTTTAAATGTTCTCAAATAAGATGGATAAACATATTTATCCGCTTCAAATGGATGTGGTGATTCCTTATCCATCCAAAGTGCCTTATAAGCCAATCCTTTACTCTTTGAGAAGGTAACTTTAAACTCTTTAAGCTTGAACTTATACTCCGATTCACCATTTTTCCAAATGCTACCGAACGGAATTTTATGTAGATAGTTAATAGGTAAGGCAATCTTGAAGAAACTTTGGTACTCTTCACCTGTTTTCTTGTTTGTATAGGTAGGATTGGTTAAATTGATAAAAGTGACTTCAACAAGTGTTTTAGATTTATCTAGCGAAAGACGGTTTTCATACCAAGTAGCAACGTACTCATGTTCTTTATGGTAAAAACCGCGAAGAGGTTTTTCAAAATACTTTTCTAAATTAAGCGAACAACGCCAGCGAACTCTCTCTAAATTATTCTCGTCAAAATATGACATAATCCACTTCCTTTTCAGTCACTTAAATAGGTAAGTAGATTATAAATGATCTAGATTATAAGGCGACAATTATTTGTATCGTTTGACAGTTATTTGTAATTTTAACATCCTCCACCTACTAAGGCTGGCAAAGAGGCACTATGATGTGGTGCTCGAAACGGTCGTTGTTTCCAGTTATGAAAATTTAATTCATTTTGTACTAAACTCGTAACCGAAGCGGTTTCAATGGCTTCTGAATCAGTCATTTCAGGGAGTAATGCGGTGAGACGACTTGCTAACATAGTTTTACCTGTACCGGGAGGACCTAAAAAGAGTAGGTTGTGCTGACCTGCGGCAGCTATTGTTAGTGCTCGTTTCGCATGTTGCTGACCAATAATATCCGTCAAATCTAAGTGATTTTTAGCTGAAAATCTGACCGCACTTTCTTGTACAAGTAATGAGGCCAAAGGTAATTTATCTTGATTATTTAAGAATTGCACGACCTCTAAAAGGTTTTTAGCGAAATAAGTCTCTTGCTCTGAGACAAGCGACGCCTCATTGGCATTTTGATAAGCGATAATGGGGGCTCGTTTGGCTTTTTGTGCCGCTAAAATGGCGGGGATCACGCCGTGTACACCACGTAATTCACCCGTTAATGCGAGTTCACCAACGAATTAACGGGTGAATTA
>OGEK01001325.1_pt1 | contig 17671 bp, 12 predicted proteins | sample 1570641 | NCBI WGS metagenome assembly OGEK01 (sample SAMEA2582136, study PRJEB24529) | metagenome | biome: Human gut stool | place: China | collected 2011
ATGCAGCAGCATTCGCTAAACTTGTTGAAGTAGCTAAAAACGCTTAATAGCATAATCATATACATTGAGGACTCTCTTTGGAGGGTCCTTTTTTATGTGGTGAAAGTAATAGATTATCAATACTTTTATAATATGATATCCTATAGATATAATGTGTGTGATAAATATTGAAAGAGGGGAATTAAAATAATGAAAAAGTTATTTTCTATGTTATTGTTAGTATGTATAGTAATACCATTACAGATCCAAGCTATATCGATGGAAGCTATTAAAAATGATAAGAACAATGTTCCTATTCTTACAGGAAAAAATGCTATTACGTATTTTGTAGATAAAAGTTCCATTAAAAGAGTAGAAGAGAATGAGTTTATTTATAAAGCACAGGCCGTTGTATATGAGGTTGAAAATAATAATAGTCGTAGAACTAACTCATATATTCACAAGGTTTTAGTTACTTATCGTTATGATATAAACCATTCTGTAGCCAGCGTATTACGAACTCCACAGTATGCACAAGACTATTCACTTCTCATATATGCTAAACAGGCCAGCTCTGGTATGAAATTAACAATAAATAGTGTGGAAGATTTTAATTATGAAGGTGCGGCTTTAGGTAATTTCGGCAATATTCCAGAACAATACGTTGATGTAGCTTTGCATGATCCTAAATATGTTGTAGGTAACTATATCTTTAAAGAAGCTTATGGTACAGCTTTTGAAAATATGACTCTTCATAAGAAATAAGATAAATGAGTTTATGGAAGTAGCTAAAAACGCTTAATAGCATAATAATACAGATTAAGGACTCTCTTTGGAGGGTCCTTTTTTGTATGGTGAAAGTATGATATAGCTACATTTATACTTTAGTGTAAAATACTAAATCGTTTTAGCTGTTTTATAAAGTGAAATAAACTATCAAAAAAGTAAAATATAAAAGAGGAGTTTTATTATAGCTTGTAGAACTAACATAGTAATAAACCTATTTAAGGTGCTTGTAAAAGGAGACATTATTATGGGAATCTTTAAAAAGCTATGTATGACCTCTATGTTAGGTGTTATGTTAACTGTACCAACGTATGCAACTGTTGTTACAGGCAGTCAATCAGATGTAAATTTAGATTTAAAGTATCCTTTAGTTTATACAGATCATGCTTATGCTCAAAGAGTTATTAATACAGATATTGCAAATTATGTACTCGAAGCAAAGGATATGTATTACAACCAACATATTTATCAAGTTTCTCAAAACTATAAGGTTACCTATGAGGATAGTCAAGTTGTTTCAATCCTACTAACTACCTATTATTACTACGCCGGAGCTGCTCATGGTATGTATAATACAAGAGGTCTTGTATATAATAAAGTAACAGGTCAACGCATTCCATTATATAACTATATAAAAATTGCGAATGCAGCACAATTGGATAACGGCTTACGATCCCATGTATTAAGTTATTATACAGGTAATCATACAAAGAGCTATATTCCAAGTGGATGGAGTGTAAAATATGTAACCGATAACTATTGCTTACGCGGTAAGGGGAACATTGATCTAGTTTACCAACCATATGAACTAGGACCGTACGCAGCTGGTAATACCTATATTGGTTTTACACCAAAAGCCATTGAATACTTTAACCGCATGAACTCCTAATACAAGTGTAGCTTTAAATTGTGTCTTATCAGTACATTGATGCATTAAATAGTATTCTTGTTATAAACTCTATAAAAGCCTATAGTACATATACAGTACTATAGGCTTTTAGTGTACTTATCATATTATCTTCTATATCCGCCGCATCCTCTTGTATTAGAGTTTGGACCGCAATAACTTTGGCTAGTATTGTTACAAACTGTATTGTTATTATTACAGTTGTATTGAGCGTTTGTATTACAATTGTATTGAGTATCTGCATTACATTTATACTGAGCATTGGTATTGCAATTTGCTTGTGATCCATTGCATACATAATCATAAGCAAATCCCGTAGATACAGCAGCAGTCACGGCTAAAAAGGTCATGACGAGCATACGTTTTGTAAATCTCATATGTATCATCTCCTTAATTCTATACTTATATTGTACTACTATAGGTCAAATAAAATATGATATTCTATACATATATACTATTTGAGAACGTATTCGTGATAAAGAAAATTATCTTACGTATTAAATTAATAAAAAGTTAACACTATATGGTGGTAGAGTTAAACTTGATATAAAAATCAGGGTTGAGTTAAAACTGAGGATTAGATAACAAAGAAGAATTATAGTATAACTAGTATGGAAATACTTTTAAGTTTAATATAATGGAGAGTTATATGATATTTTATATAAAGCAATTTATTAAAGGTTTGATTCAAAGAGGTGTTTGCGGTTTCAAAGTATGTGAGCGATATAAAAAAAGATTGATTTCACTAGTATCAATACTTATTTTTATAAATATTATTATTATTAATACTACTGATATTATTAGTAAAATTATGTTATTTTGCTTGTTAGTTCTTATTAATGGATTTTGCTTTAATATACCTAAGTATATATTGTTATATGTTTCTTTAGTCATCTCATTTTTTTGTGTGACACAGATAATACTACCTAGTATAGATGTATATACTTTTACATATGATATATTGATGAGTAGTTATAGCAGTTTGATTTATGCTAACTTCATTGTTGTTATAATTATTTTTGTAGCTCAACTTGTAAAAAGACAAGACTTTTATAATATAGAGGATAATAATAATTTATTTGATGCTAGAAAAATAGATTTAGATAATATAAGAGGGTTTATAAAAAATAATACTTCTAATATATTGGGGATAGATGCCTCATGGGGAATGGGGAAAACATATTTAGTTAAGCAACTTATTCGATATGAAAAAGATAATTACCGTTTTATAGTCATTGATTTATTATCTATGAATTTAGATAATATAGTGGATATATTAATTAGCAAAATTAACTCTTACCTATATGATGATGGAATTTATAATTTTAATGCTAGTCGTCTGCTATCTATTATTCAGAAAAAATATAAACCCTTTTATAATATTTTTTTAGATAGTGATGATACCTATTATGATATTTTTGGATCTATACAATTAGATATTAGACATTTAATTAAACCCATAATTGTTGTTTTAGACGATGTTGATCGTGTTGATAGAATTTCAGATATAAAAAGATTATTTTATATTATTGAGAAATTAAGTAATTGTAATAATGGAAAAATAAAATTTATCATACAATATAATTCTCTAGAATTAGAAAAAAAAGGATTAGATTCACTATATTTACAAAAGTATATACCTAATAAGCTTAGATTAACTAACGTCACTTTTATAGATATTGTTAATACTGTTCTTTCTACTGAAGGTAATAAGTATAATTTTATAAATGAAAATAGATTTTTACTTGATAAAATTGTAGAAAGAATTGAAGATAAGGATTCTATTTTTTTTGATAAAAAAGAATTAGATCAGTATTTAAGTATTCACTGTAATATTAGAGCAATTAAGTATTTTTTAGAAGAAATTGAAGGATTATCTAAGTCTCAAGCTATTAATCTGAAAAATAGACATGAATTGAGGGAATCTTTAATACTAGCATGTTATATAAAGTATTTTATTCCCGATATATATAATAATTTTATACCTAGTATTTCTTTATGGGATAACTTAAAAATTGATAACGGTAATTCTTGGATTAGTATATCAGATATAAAGGCAGATTTAGAATTAGGTATTATTGATAAAAATATAGTTTCATTAAAATATAATAAAAATAACTTTGTTAAGATGCTCGTTTATTTATTATTAGGAATCGATAGAGAGTTAACGAAAGATGATTCTAACTTAAAAAAATGGTATCATGATAAACGAATTGAATATGGTTTATACCATTTTATTTTTTTAGGTTTAGATTACTATATTGGCTATGAAAAAACAGCTATTTTACTTACTAATATACTTAAATCTCAAACATGGGATAAAGATATAAGAAATATATTCCAAAAGCATATGATTGATATAAGATTATCAGCTGTTAATAGTATGGTAGGGATAGATTTATGGGCGTTATATTTAAAATCCTTTCAAGTTATTGCATATAATTGGTCGGATAATGAAACACAGTTACAGTATATTAAACTTGTGCGATCGTACTTTAATTCTTTGATTATGGTACCTATTTTAAAGTCATCAGCTATTGATTTTTTTGTTAAGTTATGTGATTCAATTAGTCTATATAAATTAAATACCGTATTATATTGCTATTTGATCTTGGCATATAAGCATTTATATAAATTTACATTAAATTTACAAGAAATAGACTTAATTATATTAAAAACTTCTTATTTAAAAATGCTAGTTACATTAGGGTTTATACGAGATTATAATGTTGGTCAAATAAATCCTAATGATATTAATGATAGTCAACTTAATTCAATAATTGATGATGCCATTAATGATATTAATCAGTCTATACTATATTTTAATGAGCATATTGTGGAATTTAATAATTTACAATATTATATTTATCAATTTAAATTAATAAGAGTTAGCTTAAAATTATTAAGACGAATACAGGTAAATAGAATTTTAGAAAATATTAATATAGATAGAAATAATAGGATGCCAGAATATACAGATAAACAATTTAATTCGGATATTCGTAGAAACTTATATAAGCCTGATGATTTAATTAAGAATTTAGAAGATCATGTATTATATAATGAACGTGTGAGGAGAAGGACAAATGATAACAGGTGAAATTAAAAATAAAGTAGATAAGATATGGGAAAATGTCTGGGCAGCAGGCTTGACAAATCCTTTATCTGTAATCGAGCAAATTACATATTTGATGTTTATACGTGCATTGGATGATCAAGAAATTAATAATATTCGTAGTAAGACTTTACTTGGTGCGGATGTGGAATTAATTTTCCCAGAGTCGGATATTGGTCAAGCTATGCGTTGGAGTAATTTTAAATTTAGAAATGCTGATGAAATCTATAATATTGTTTCTAACTTTGTATTCCCAGCGATTAAGGCTATGAAGCATGGGAAATTGCCAGATTTCGATGAGCATGGTAAGTTAATACCAATTCCTGATACTGATGAAACAAGGGATGGTTTTGATTTCTTTGCTAAGCATATGTCTACAGCCACTTTTATAGTTCCGACCGCACAGGTACTTGAAAAAATTATTACTGGCTTAGATGATTTATATACTCATGACATTGCAAATTTAGATATGCAAGGTGACTTGTATGAATATATGCTTTCAAAATTATCTACAGCTGGAACGAATGGTCAATTTAGAACACCAAAGCATATACGTGAAATGATGGTTCGATTATTAAAGCCTACACCAAAGGATATAATTTGTGATCCTGCATGTGGCACTGCGGGATTTTTAGTATCTGCTGCAGAATATGTTCGAACTAATCATAGTAAAAAAATGGATAAAAATGATTGGAAACACTATGAAAGTAATATGTTTAGTGGATTTGACACAGATACAACAATGCTTCGTATATCTGCAATGAACTTAATGTTACATTCTATCAAATATCCTCAAGTTGATTATAAAGATAGTTTATCAAAACAAAACGATGTATATGAGGCATATACTGTTTGTTTAGCAAATCCACCTTTTAAGGGACGTTTGAATGCAGCGACTGTTCATGGTGATTTACGCAGTATTACCAATAATACAAAAAAAACAGAGCTCTTATTTTTGGCATTATTTTTAAGAATTTTGAAAAAAGGTGGAACTTGTGCCTGTATTGTACCTGATGGGGTTTTATTTGGTTCATCTAAAGCACATGTAGCTCTACGAAAAGAAATTATTGAGAATCATCACTTGCGTGCTATTATTTCTATGCCCTCTGGTGTTTTTAAACCTTATGCCGGTGTGTCTACAGCTATTATGATTTTTACAAAAACTCAAGCTGGTGGGACTGATAACGTATGGTTTTATGATATGAAAGCAGATGGTTTTAGCTTAGATGATAAACGACAACCTATTGAAGCTAATGACATTGCTGATATTATTGATCGTTTTGAACATATTGATAGTGAAAGTGATCGGAAGCGAACTGAACAAAGCTTCTTGGTACCTAAACAAGAAATCGTGGATAATGGATATGATTTATCTATTAATAAATATAAAGAGATTGAATATATCCCGGTCGAATATCCTCCAACTAGCGAAATATTAGCTAATATTAAGGCTTTAAATGAACAAATTATGGCTGATACTGCTGAGCTAGAACGATTATTAAATGAATAAATTCATATTTGGTGAAATCTATGAATTATGTAAGACTAGGGGATTTATGTGTAATAAATTCAGGTGGAACTCCAAGAAGAAATAATGAAAGTTATTGGAAAAATGGTGATATACCTTGGGTTAAAATTAGTGATTTAAATAATGGAGTTGTCGAAAGTACAGAGGAATTTATAACTTTAGATGGATTAAAAAATTCTTCTGCAAAGATATTTCCACAAGGCACATTATTGTACACTATTTTTGCAACTATTGGAGAGGTAGCTATTTTAAATATAGATGCTGCTACTAATCAGGCTATTGTTGGCCTTCAACTAAAAGAAAATCAAAAAGTATATTTGAAGTATATTTATTATTATTTGAAGTCGCAAACTAATATTATAAAACAGTTAGGTAGAGGTGTTGCTCAGAATAATATTAATCTATCTGTTGTAAAGAATATGATTATTCCTATTGTATCTTTAGAGAAACAAAGTAATATAATTGCTACTCTAAGTAAACTTGAAAAAATAAAGGAAAATCGAATTATTATATCAAATTATTTAGATAGTCTCATAAAATCCCGATTTGTTGAATTAATATCTAAAAACAAATTAATTTATCAAAAAGTTAGATTAAAAGATTGCTGTTTAATTTCGAGTGGCGCTACACCTAGTAGAAAGAATAGTGAGTATTGGGATGAGAACGGAATTAATTGGTTTAAAACTACTGAGCTTAAAAATAATTTTTTAATTGATTCTGAAGAAAAAATTAGTAAGTTAGGTTATGAGAAAACATCTGTAAAGTTATTACCAAAGCATACAGTTTTAATAGCAATGTATGGACAAGGAAAAACTAGAGGTATGACGGGGTACTTACTTAATAATGCTACTACTAATCAAGCTTGTGCAGCATTAATTTCGTTAGATATTATTAATCCAAAGTATCTTTGGTATACGATGATAAATTCGTATGATAGATTAAGAAATATGGCAAAAGGAGGAACACAGCCAAATTTAAGTGTAAGTTCAATTAAGGATTTCGAAATAATACTTCCTCCAATTGATATACAAAATAAATTTACTAATTATATAGAACAAATCAACAAATTGAAATCTGATGTTCAAAAGTCTATTGATGAGACTCAGTTATTAATGGACTCATTGATGCAAGAATATTTTGGTTAATATTCTTTTGGTATACTAATATAAAAAGAAAAGAGGTATACCTATGCAACAATTAATTAATGATATTCTACAGGATATGAGTGAAGTTTTATCTGCTAAAGAGTTATATGCTTTGCAAATTGTTTTACAAAAGAAATTAAATACACAAAATAATCAAACATATCCATATACTAATATTGAGTATATGGATATGTTTATTTCTGCTAAAAGAATTGAAGGCTGTTCAGAACGAACATTAGCTTATTATAAAGTGACTATTGAACATATGCTTAGTATAATAGTTAAACCATTACGCCAGGTTCAAACTGATGATTTGAGAGCTTATTTGGCAGAATATCAATTAAGAAATAATTGTAGTAAAACTACTGTAGATAATATTAGAAGAAATCTTTCTAGCTTTTTCTCCTGGCTTGAAGCGGAGGATTATATAATTAAAAGTCCAATTAGACGTATTCATAAGATAAGAACTGGTAGTAAAGTCAAAGAAACTCTATCTGAAGAGTGTATTGAAAAGCTTCGGGACTCCTGTCTGCATATTCGTGATTTAGCAATGATAGACCTTTTGTATTCAACAGGCATTCGGGTAGGTGAATTAGTAAACCTAAATATAAATGATATTAATTTTGAAGAAAGAGAATGTATTGTTTATGGTAAAGGAAACAAACAACGTAAGGTTTATTTTGATGCTAAAACTAAAGTTCATCTTAAACGATATTTGGAACAACGAAGGGACTATAGTGAAGCATTATTTGTTACATTAGATAGTCCTTTTGAAAGATTAAAAATTAGTGGTGTAGAAATTAGACTTAGAAAGTTAGGTCGATTAGCTTCATTAGATCAGAGGGTACATCCTCATAAGTTTAGAAGGTCTATGGCCACTAGGGCTATTGATAAAGGCATGCCAATTGAACAAGTACAGAAGTTATTAGGACATCAACAAATTGACACTACAATGCATTATGCAATGGTTAACCAATCCAATGTAAAAATATCTCATAGAAAATTTATCGGATAATCAAATTCATATTTTGGTGAGATAATATGTATTTAAAAGACCTTGTTGATATTCAAATGGGACAATCTCCTGACTCTAAGTTCTATAACTATGATAAAATAGGACTTCCTTTTTATCAGGGAAAAGCGGATTTTGGTAGAATAAATCCTACACCTAAAATATGGTGTAGTAAATCTAAAAAAGAGGCCAAACCAAACGATATCTTAATCTCTGTTAGGGCACCTGTTGGAGATTTAAATATAAACAATGAGCAAAGCTGTATTGGTAGAGGCTTAGCTGCAATAACTTGTAGACCTGATGTTGATATGATGTATTTATATTATTATTTAAAATATTTGAAACCCCAATTAAAACATATATCAACAGGAAGTACATTTGAGTCTATTAATCGAACTCAATTAGAAAATTTAATGATTGACTATAAACTCTATTCTGATCAAATTAAGATTAGTAATATCTTACAAGTTGTGGAACGACAAATAGAAGTTAAGGAAAATTTATTGAGACGGTATGATTTACTTATTAAATCCCGATTTGATGAATTCAATAAGACTAATAGACATGTAAAAAAATTAAAATTAGAAGATGTTTGTTCGTCAATAGTTAGAGGACCTTTTGGTAGTGCTTTGAAGGTGGAAAATTTTGTCGAAAAATCAGATTCAAGTGTAAAAGTCTATGAGCAGGCAAATGCTATTCAAAAGTCTGCAAGTATAGGAAGTAGATATATTTCAAAAGATCATTATGAATCATTAAAACGTTTTAGGTGTATGCCTGGTGATATAATAATGAGTTGTTCGGGAACTATAGGAAAATTATTTATATTACCTAGTAATGCAGAGAAGGGAATTATTAATCAAGCTCTTTGTAAATTTACTTTAGGTAAATATTTGTTGCCAGAGGTATTTTTACTTTATATGAATGTTTTAATTAATAATATTGAAACAAAAGGTTCGGGAATTAAGAATATTTCTGCTGTTAAATTTATAAAGCGCCTTGAAATACCAGTTCCTTCAATTGAATTACAGAAAAAGTTATTAATTGAGTTAAATCAAATCAACAAATTGAAATTTGCTCAAATAGTGTATAATTAAACTAAGTATTATATAAAACAGATGAAGTTATATGTATAGGGGATTATATATGGCTAATTTTGATTTTCTTAATGGGATAGTTGAATATAAAGTTTTTGCAGATGCGGCTATTGAGGCAGAGCGTGTATTTCACTCCTCTCCAGCTATGTGTGCAATTGGTTGTCGTAAGGCGTTAGAGTTAGCTGTTAAGTGGGTATATACTGCAGATACTAGCATGATTATGCCTTATAAAGATAATCTTCAATCACTTTTACATGCAAAATCCTTTAAAGATGAGTTGCCAGAATCTTTGTGGCGCGAATTACAACCAATCGTAAAAATGGGGAATTTAGCTGTCCATTCCGATACAAAAATTTTGCCAAGAACGGCTATTATTTCATTACAGGCATTATTCAATTTTATTGAATGGATTGATTATTGTTATGGTTATGACTATGTGGAACGTACATTTGATGAAAATGCAATTCCTAAAACTATAATTCCAGTAGATATTAAGAAAATCAAAGAGCAAGAAAGTTTGATTGCTCAAAATGCCCAACAAATTGAAAATCTATATTTAGAAATTGAAAAGCTTTCAAAGCTACTATCTTCTGCAAAATCAGAGCATATTATAACTCGTAGTTTACCTAAAGTTCCTGAAACAGAGGCTGAAACACGTAGGTATATAATCGATGTTGATCTTAAATTGATGGGATGGGAATTTGATGGTCCCAATAAAAATGTGTTTGAAGAGTTAAAAGTTTCAAACCCATATGTTTCAGGGGGATCAAATCTTAGTGTAGATTATGTATTAATGGGACGTGATGGTAAGCCTCTTGCATTAATTGAGGCTAAGAAAACAAGTCGCGATATAAATGATGGTAAGACGCAAGCTTTAGCTTATGCAAATGCATTGGAGAGTGAATATGGGCAGCGTCCAATTATTTTCCTTTCTAATGGATATGAAACGCATATGTGGGATGATCTTGAATGGAATATGCGGCGTGTAAGTAGTGTATACGGTGAAAGTGACCTAGAACGACTTATTGTACGAAGAAAATTAGACAAGCCTATTTTAAGTACTATTCCAATTAATGATGATATTTCAGCACGATCCTATCAAAAGGAAGCGATTAGGGCCGTTTGTCAAAATCTTGAAAATAAGGTTAGACGAAGCTTACTTGTTATGGCGACTGGTACAGGGAAAACCAGAACCTCAGTAAGTTTAGTTGATGTACTCTCACGTAGTAATCAAGTGACGAATGTATTGTTTTTAGCAGATAGAATTGCATTAGTTAGTCAAGCGAAGGATGCATTTAGAGAACATTTACCATCTGCATCGTTATGTAATCTATGTGAAAGTAAAGATGATAAAAATGCTCGAATAGTTTTTTCAACATATCCTACAATATTAAATGCTATCGAAAAATCATTAGATGGAGAAGGCAAACGCTTATTTACACCTGGTCATTTTGATTTAATAATTGTAGATGAAAGCCATCGTAGTATTTTTAAAAAATATAGAGCTATATTTGAATATTTTGATGCCATTCTTGTTGGTTTAACTGCTACACCTAAATCTGAGGTGGATAGAAATACATTTGACTTCTTTGAAGTTGAAAATGGAGTTCCTACATATGCATATAGCTATGATGAGGCTATTAAGGATAATTATTTGGTGCCATATTATAATTTTGAGATAGAATCTAAGTTTTTAACAGATGGCATTGTTTATGATGAGCTTTCAAAAGAAGACCAAGAACGACTAGAAGATGAAGCTTTAGATCAGGCAGGAGAATTTCAAGGAGATTATTCTGCTACGGAAGTAAATTCTATTATTTATAGTACAGATACAATAGATCATGTTCTCAGAGAACTGGATCAGAATGGTATAAAGACTCATAATGGAGATTCTTTAGGTAAAACAATTATCTTTGCTCAAAATAAAAAACATGCTTATCTAATTGAAGAGCGATTTAATTTATTATACCGTTCTTCAAAAGGGAAAAAAGCACGTGTTATTGTTAGCTCTGATCAACATGCATTGCATTTAATCGACCAGTTCAAATTCTCAGACGGTGAACCAGATATAGCCATTTCAGTAGATATGTTAGATACGGGAATTGATGTACCGGCATGTGTTAATCTAGTATTTTTTAAACGTATAAAATCAAAGACTAAATTCTGGCAAATGATAGGTCGTGGCACTCGGCTCTGTCCAGAAGTAGAGTTTTTTGATAAAAATAATGGTGATTATCTAGGCAAGAAGTACTTCTATATCTTTGATTACTGTAAAAATTTTGAGTATTTTAGAAATCAAAAAAATACGGTAGAAGTAAAAGGTAATAGTGCCACCTTAGGTGAAAGAATCTTTGCTAAGCGTGCCCAAATTATTGCACGACTACAAACTGAAAAATATGGCAGTGAAGAATATCAAAGCTGGCGTTCAGAACTTGTAGATGAGTGCTTTAAAGAAATTACTGATTTAGAAGTAACAAAACCGGTTGTCCGTTTACAGTTAAAATATGTAGATAAATATAGTGTAAAAACGTCATTTGATTATTTATCAAATATTGATGAACATGATTTAATTACTTATGTTGCACCTTTAATTTGTGCTGATGTTAAAGAAAATTTGGCACGAGGATTTGACAACTTTGTATATGAAGGAATTTTGAATTTCTTTAATGGTCAAGCTCTTGACTACTTTAAGAAACGTGTAATAACTCTTTCCAACACTTTACTACAAAAAATTAGTATTGAACAAATTAGAAAGAAACAAGATTTCTTAAAGTTAATAAAAGAAGATACGTATTGGCAACTTGTTGATGTATTGCAGCTAAATCATCTAAGAAAAGAACTCAGAGATTTAATTCAGTTTCTTGATGTTGCAGAACGAAGGGTCATTATAACATCAATTACAGACTCAGTATTATTAACTAGAGAAGGCGATACTCTTATGCCCGATGTTTTTGAGAGCTATCAAGAAAAAGTTGAGTCATATTTCTTAACGCATCAAGATCATCCAACAATTCAAAAACTCATTAATAATGAGCCGATTGATGAAGAAGACTATAAAGCGTTGAAACATATTTTTACGCATGATTTAGGCAGTCCTAAGGATTATGAGGATCATTTTAAAGACAAAGAGTTTGGATTAGTTGTCCGAGATATTGTAAAAATGAGACCGGATGCTGCTGAAAAAGCCTTTTCGGATTTGATTAATAGTAAATCTATGAATATTAATCAGATTAACTATCTAAAACAAGTTATTAACTATATTGCTGTTAATGGATATATGGAATCTCCTAAAATACTCTCTGAAGCACCATTTGATAGACCGTTTGATATATGGAAACTTTTTGATCAAGATGAAGCTATTGAAATTGCGAATATAGTTAATCAGATAAAAAATAATGCTTGCTTGAAGACATAAAATGTTGACTCAATATTATTTGATAGGAGTATATTATGTGTAATATTTTAGATAAATATGATAAGGAAATTCTTTTAAAAAATATTCAAAATGAAGATATAGACCTAGAGGCTGAAGAATCTGATGATGATGCTCAGACTATTATTCCGAATGAAGAGGATGAAAAAAGAAAACTATATGTAGATAAAGTAGATAAGTCTACTTCTGATTTGTTTAGAATGATGGTTGAAAATGAATTGAATTTGCAACCGGACTATCAAAGAGAGTTTGTTTGGAATAATAGAACAATGTCTAAGTTTATAGAATCACTATTACTTTCAATTCCTATTCCTACAATTTTTCTTGCTGAAAATAAAGATGACACGTTTGAAGTGATTGATGGTCAACAAAGATTAACTACTTTATTTGCTTTTATGAAAAGTGATAGAGCTGTTGAAGAGATAAAGTTATCTGATAGTTTAAAAAATGTAAATACTTTAACACTTAATGGGCTAGAAACATTGACGAAATATAATAAAAAGAAGTTTGAGGATTTAGAAGATGGTCTTAAGCGTAAATTTAATAATGTATCATTGCCAGTAGTAATTATTAAAAAAGATTCAACGGAAGATATTAAATATGATATTTTTAGTAGAATTAATAGTGGATCCGCTAAGCTAAATTCGCAAGAGCTATTAAATGTAATGTATAGAGGTAAATTAATAAAATCATTAAATGAGGTAGCAGGTACGGATCGAGTTAATCAAATTTTTGATAATAGACCAATTTTAAGGAGGCGCTTTGGATATCAAGAGATTTTATTAAGAGCTAAAGTGATGTCGGAATTTATCGATCATAATGGTTGGAAGATTTCTCCTGTCAAAGCGAATAATCCTGAGAATATTGGTAAGAGTGAGCGGCGATATATTGGGCGTTTAAATACAGCAATACTTGAATACTTAAAAGATAATCGAGATGATGAAAAAGCAGCTATAGAACTAGAGCATTTTATACTTGATAGCGTTGAAAAAACACTATTAGTTTTTGGAGATACTGCGTTTAAGCGCATTAACTTACCCAAAGTAACGAGTATTAATAAAAGCATTGCAGAATTGCAATTGGTTGTTTTATCAAAATTTTCAATTGATGATATAAGTGTGCATGCTTCGGAAATCCAAAAGTCTTTTGAGCAATTTTTAGAAAAAGAAGATAATATCATATTTACACGTGCAACTAATAATAAAAGTTATATAGAAAGACGCTATGAATGGGGTAATATTGTCAATAATATAATTAAAGAGGGATAAATGTATAGTGATATTGAACAAAAATTTACTGTCTATAAAGAAATTTATAATCAAGTAATACCTAGTATTCCTGAGAATTCTCAAAAGAAAAAAGCACAAACCTTGTTGGAGAATTCATTATATTTATCCGTCTTTACTACATTTGAGTGGTTTATACGGACATTGATAGATGATTATGTAATTAAAGTATCAGAGCAAGGAATTTGTTTTAATGATTTATCTGCGGGGATTGCTAGGTATGTATTTCTTCGACATGAAAGAAGAATTATAGATTTATTTAATAAGTCATCTGATAACCAGGTACATGCATTTCGTAGTTATTATATGTCTTTAAAGGATAATTTTACAGCTAATCAATTAAAAGGGTATATTCATTTTGAATTTTTTCACGAAAACAAACTGAATGGTTATTATAAAGATTTATTTGAACAAGTTCTTGGTAATAGAGAATTTTTAACTGAGTTAATGATTGACACTTGTGATGATAATTTGAGTTCAATTTTAGAAACTAGGCAGAGTGCATCACAATTTCTAATTGAATTTACAGATAAAGTAAGAAATAATATTGCTCATGAAAATTCAGAGTTTGTACTTTCTGATGATGACTATGACTTTAACAGTGTTATTTATCGGTTTTTGCAAATTGTTAAAGGTATTGAGGATACTTATATAGCCCATACAGGTTTTGATATTTCTCTTCCTCAAGAAAACTTATTAGATATAATATAGCCTATTAGGTTTTGTGCTTATTATGAAGGATTGATTATAATTTTTTTATAACTAGCTAGCTGTTTTTAGATGCGTTTATTTGTTGGTGTTTTAATTGGTTTGATGAATCAGATACTATAGTTGCATATAGCTATCGTCAGCTAGGCTTAGAGCTACTAGCTAAAGTAATAGAGATAATCCACCGATTAGAGATGTGTTTTCAAAACTAAAAAGCGAATCAATGGACAAGTAATCTTAGTGTAACTGGTTTTAAATATTAATATATTAGCTATTTTTCTAAAATACAAGTTAGCTATTATAACAGAAGATAAAACGAGTAAAAGTGATTATGGTAATCAAATAAGCTTTTATACCGATTCTCTTAAGTCTGTATTTAATAGCAAGAAACTCTGGAATACCTATATCAAATTGGAAAAAACTTTTAAGATAGCAAACCTTAATATAGAGAATGACTATTTAGCTAATTATCATATCTATCTTATATATTTCAAAATGGGGTATTACTTTGATTATGATTGGTAAGTAGCCAATAGTGAATTTGTACATAGTTATTTAACAGGTTTCATGTTCTGAGATATTTTAAAATATTATGATGACTGTGAAAACAATATTCTAAGAAGCTATCTTGAGCATTTGAAGAAGTAATTAGATTGGTATCAAATTGTATATAAAATAGGAACGTATTACACAGCATAGTTTATTACAGATTATATTTGATCATGAACATTTGGTCGGTTTTTGGTTATGGAAGGATTTGAGTGTATATCCTAATCAATATAGTACAGGTACAAATCAAGGTGGTAGCCCTTGGACCAATGGTAGGTTAAGGACTGGAAAAGAATCTGATGATATTTGGACAACACCACCAAGGAATTGTAATTCATGGCTATTTTTGTGTGTAGATCATGACTTTTAAGAAGCGTACTTATTTTTACGATGTTATAATCATAGTCCTATTTTACAGGGAAAGGCACTGCGAAGTAGAGTATATAATTAACTTAATATTATGATTGATAATACTGTTACAGAGAAGTTAGATAAATTAAATATTGCTTAAAAAACTTGTATCGTTTGTCCTCGTCATGGAAATTATTATGAGAATTTGAAGATTCATATTGGGATTGATAAAGTATTAGAGTTTGGGGCTGAAAATAATAGGAAACCTTTTATAGATTTAATTAGAGTTATCGATAATAAGCTTAGGGATGTTATTAGTACTTTCGTTTTGAAAAGTATTTAGATTTGATATAATTTATACCAAAGTGAGGCATAAATGGTTTTGATGCTAGACTTCGCTTCTAATAAGAGAAATTGAAGAACTGGTTTGACTTCTATGTCGTTTTTTTCATGCAAACCTTCACGGCCAATCTCTAGAAGATTAGCAAAGGTTAGACCCATTTAGAGTCCTCAAGTTTAATATAGCGAGTTGTCAATAATAATTAATAGATAAGATGTTCCTAATAGTCATTAAGTTGTCTATTAGGAGCTTTTTTATTTCCAATACTAAAATCTATATTCATATAACTTCACTAAATATTCATAATTTAAATCGTTTATGATAAAATATTAGTATTATAGTTAGATTTTGAGCTTTAGTATACTTCTTTTATTGGAACGATGTGGGGGATAATATGGGCTATATTGATACTTTAAACACAGAGGAAAGAGTTTCTTATTTAATAAAGCCTATTTTAGAGGTACTTAGTCAATCGAGTAGTTCATTAACAACAGCAGAGATTTGCTCTCAAATAATTAAGTTAGATCCCCATATTACGGAATATGCTGAATCTGTATACACTTCAGAGAAGACAGGAAACTCGTATAAGGATTTTACTAAAAGATTTAGTCTTGCAATTAAAGAGCTAGAGGTTTTAGGTATTTTAAGTCGTGAGGGTAAAGGTAAAAATAGTCGTATTTTATTAACACCAAAAGGTCAAGAGCTAGATATATCAACATTAGATGTGGAAAAAGAAATTAGGGCTAAAGCGCAAGTTTATTGGAAAGCGAGACGAAAGAAGATAACTAGGGAAAAAACAAAGGCGGCTAATGTAGCAAAAAATGAAAAGAGATTGTTATGGAGAGCAACTGCAAACTTTAAAGAATCTGGTTTCTCTTGGTATCAACTAGAAGTTGGTGATGTTGTTACGTACAACTATGCAACTGAAAAGAACATAGAAATCGGAAGATTTGGCTTAGGGTATAATAAAGACTCTGGAGCGGGCTCTAATCAACCTGCGGGTTCCATAGTTTGTGTTTTTCAAATTGTTGATTATTTAATTTTACCTGATTTACAAACTAACAAAGCCGTATTACGTTGTGTACATAAATTTGATAAGCCAATAAGTCTTTCTGAGATTAATAGTTGGTTTAATGATGGAAGTTCATTAAATCTTCAAGGTGGGCTTGCCTCAATTTCAGATACTCAAGCAGATATTATTATTAATAAATGTGAAAGTATTATACCTGAATTATTACCCTTTATAAAAAGTAGTGAAATATTTTTACCAATAGATCAAAGAGAGCACCCACTACAGATAATGTATTATGGTGCACCTGGTACTGGCAAAAGTTATAGTATAAGCTCTAAAATAAGAAAAAGTTATCCTGGCTTCAATGAATGTGATGATAACCCTTATGTTTTCCGTACTACTATTTATCGTGATTACTCCTACTTT
>OGEK01001330.1_pt1 | contig 17620 bp, 19 predicted proteins | sample 1570641 | NCBI WGS metagenome assembly OGEK01 (sample SAMEA2582136, study PRJEB24529) | metagenome | biome: Human gut stool | place: China | collected 2011
TTATTATACATGAATTCCTTGAGAATAAGGTGTCAACTTTATTTATACAACATCAGAGTTATCAGCAAAGCAAGCTTTTCATTTACCCCCACTAATTCAGTTTCCAAGGAACTAAGATCAACTTGTACTACCTCTGTATACTCATTAGAACCTATTGCGGCATCATTACCACTTACCGTTTCTAATTCATTTAAAGCAGTATCAATAACCACTTCACTTTCACTATCCAGTGAAATTACAGAAGCATTACCCCCACTTACAGTCTCCATGCAAACGGTTATTTAACCAAAATGCGAGTAATTTCCGGTCTACCGTAATAGTTGAAACCATACTCAAACTCAACGGTCTTGCCAATATCGTCGGCACCAAAATCATTGATCTGATCCTGCGGAACAAACTCTTCACGAATCTGTGCACCAAACGAACCCTTGTCATTCTCTTCCGGTGTATACGGTCTACTTACGGATAAAAGACAAACATTATTGCCTTTCTTACTCACGAAACGTTTAATACCTACCAGTGTTAATGCGACTTTTTCTTTCTGCATATTCTTTTTTCCTCTCTTTCTTTTCACAATCGCATTTATAGTGTCTATGATAAAAGCACCAGGCTTTATATCCGGGGGGCAATGGGAAAAATGATCGTTGGTAGGCTAGTCATTTTTTTTAAATGCCAAAACCCATGCCGTAAGGAAGAAGTAGGGATTGATATTGACAAATATACAAATATTTGAAATAATCTTTCTATCAACCTCTTACTCGACTATTCGACCATACAGCCGAAATAGCCGAGAAGCTTAACCCAAACAAGAATTGCATCTCATTTGTTGATAATAGAATATCACACTATGCACATAGTTACAATATACACTATGCACAAAGATATTTATATATTATTCAACACTATGCACAATGTTAACAATAGGAGAATAATATGGCATTCGATAAAAAGAAATACGACCAGAGTTTTGCAAAAGATAATTACGATAGAATAGCACTCAATGTTAAAAAGGGTGACAAAGAACTCATTGCAAATAGAGCAAAAGAGATAGGATACGATTCTATCACAGAATATATAAAACACTTAATATATGACGATATGAAAATGAGTGGAAAAACCATTCAAATAGGCAATATCACACAAAAAGGAACAAATAACTCTATAAACATCAACAATTAAGAGGGAACGATAATGAAACAAAGTGGTTTTGGAATAACATCTATGATACTGGGAATTATTAGTTTGCTTTCATCATGTGTAGTAGGTGGCATTCCTATTGTACTGGGAATACTGGGGATAATATTTGCAACCGTAGCCATGTGTCAGAAAGATAGAGCACATGGTACAGCAATCGCAGGACTTACTTGTAGCATTATAGGTTCCGTTATAGGTATCGGTATTATTATGATGGCTACTACTCTTAACTTATTATGATTCTAACTCACCCCTATACCCCCTCTCAAACTCATTGAGAGGGGGTATACTTTTTCTCTTCGTGGCAACCCTCGCTCAGCACGTTCTAAATATATTCTTTACAATCATAGGATTGCAAAGAATATATTTAGCAACGTACCGCTTCACTCGAGATACAATTTTTGTTCAAGGGCAGAAACCGGAAGTAAACTGGAAATAATATACAATACTGTGTGATCTAGGCAGAGATAGCTTGAATGGGTATACTGGCAAAATGAACCAGCATTATCTCAATGACCGACACACGGAGTAACCAAGGGGATCTGATAGAAGTGCGTCTATCAGACCCCACGAACACCAGTTTGAAGAGTACAGAAACACGGGGGAAGTATTGCGTCAAGTAAAATCTTCCTTTTCCGAAATGCACGAAAAAGAGTATTTTAATTGACACAATACCACGGCAAAACCACATAAAAAGGAAGAGCTTGTTTTACTCTTCCTTTACCATTTGTTTCATACAATCACCGCATATTATATTGATTTCTTTTGTGGCTCTTACAGAATTACCACAACATGGACAAATATATTTTCTTGTAGAACTAGGCTTTCTGGGTGGCTTATTCCCGGAAGAATCACCACTACTGCCACCGGATACACCACCTATCCTTATACTTTCTTGTCTGTTAATAAGAATATCCGTCCAACCTTGCGATATGATATATTCAATCAATTCTTCACTAGGTTCTGTAAGGCTCCAACCAATACGGGGATCTTTACTTATAACCAATCCGACGTTTTCCGCTTTCTCTTTGAATTTCCGGTTGTGATATGTACCACCACGGGAACAATCTTGTATATTATTCATTAAATGATAGATATGTACCATTTCATGTAATAATGTTGAAACTACATTTTCAATAGGTCTATCTAAAGTGCCTGCACCTATATTTAACTCATATCGTGCTACATCCTTGCTTTTCCATACCTTACCACAAGTAACATGTCCGTATGCCCTCGGTGTGGATTGAATTGTAATAATAGGATCTTCAAGTTCTCCGTTAAATTTATCTTGATTAAGCTGCCGATACATTTTTTCTAACATACCACTTACACGACTGATTTTCACTAATTCTTTCATAGACTTTTCTCCTTTTTAATCCCCGTCAAGCCGATAGGACAGCTACAACAATTACTTAAATTCTTCAAACAGTTTTTCAGTTATATCAAAAGCTTTTTGCAAATCAATAGAAGTAATCAGACCACAATCATATAAAGCATTTGCATAACCCAGTAAATACTGATAACTTGAATCAACCGAACCAAAATTACATTTTCCATACGCTTTCTTAACAAACTCTAAAGTCTTAACTTTTGCGTTATACTCCTTAATAAAAATATCCATATTTTTTACCTCTTTCCTTAACCCTTGATTCTGATTGATTGTGCACTTTCAATCTTCCTTACTCTTATATGATAGCACACTATGCACATGGTGTATATTCGCACTATGCACAAAGTGTACTTAAATATATGTACACTATGCACAATGTTTTGATAGTACACTTTCATAAAAAAAAGAACTGCTGAAAATCAACAGTCCTTTACAACTTCTTCAAAAAAGAAACTTCCGAGTCTTGTCTCTATACCAACATCATTCAAAAAATAAAATCCGCAACCTCTCCATATTCCTCACTTTCTTTTGAATATACACTTTCAAACATTTTCTTTTCTTCAATCGTATATACCCACTGAATATCTTTTTCATATACAACACAACGTGATCTGCGATTAAAATAACAATCCTTGCATCCTCTATAATAAGCACACTCGGAACAATCTGTATGAGTATAACCATAATCAGAGTATTCTTCCGCAAGAGCATCCGGACAACCACCATCAACACAAGTTACACCAGAATAGCTACCACAATTAAACATAATCATTTTCCCTCTTTCTGTAATAAAATATTTTCTTTTTTCTTGCACTTATCTTTAAAACAGCACACATGACATAATTGAAACTTACATACCGGATACATACCATTTTCACAGCTAACACCCACAATACAAGAATCCACATACCGACATACGAACAAATCACAATTTTTCATTGTGCCACCTCACTATCAAAAGGAGTGCTTATTAAAAAAGGATACTCATATTTCAAATATGTATCTAAAGGCATTTCACGAACAGTATCATTTATGTATACTTTCACGGTTTTTATTCTCCGTAAAAAAGCATTCCAAGTCTCCTTTTCCTCTTTCTGTATATTTGGATACTGGTTACGTATATCAATGTTTGATATAATGAATATTTTTGTAAAGCATGCAACACGGTTCATATATCGTGCAGGAAGTTCTAACGGATAACCGTCTAAATATTTCAACATATCATCTATACGGAGACTGCTGCGGAACTCTTCGAACACAAGAACATCTTGACCTTTATAGGAATCAAAAGGATGTTCATAGTCAGTAACCCGATAAACATTACTATAACCATATTCATCCATAACACTACGGGTTTTACCTGCTCCGGTAGTTCCCCAAATATAAGTAGTTTCAACCCACCGCCATAATTCCTTAAACTTTTCTTCCCTAACAGTCTGTCTCGCCCGTTCTACCTTATCCATGTGAAGAATAAAACGGGGATTTGTTTCAAGAATCTCATAGTTAGAACACCCTTGTTTTATGAGATCATACAACTCTGCCATATCCGCCCGTCTGCCTTGACTTTCTTCCGGTAAAACACCCCATTCCTCATGTGAATCACGGAAATTAGTAGTTCCTTTTTCAGAATCCAACCACTTCCCCTCTTTGAAAACATAATCACGATTTTGCCGAGAATTACCCTCACAAACATCAAAATGACCACCTTTAAACTTATTGCACATGGTTTCTAATCGAACTTGATTTTTGAATACAACATAGATATGCGTATGAAAAGTAGAAGCTTGTTCATCAGCCATACACCAGTAAACAACACTCATTTCTTGAAGTACATTCTTCAAAGCTTCGTGCGTCCAACCCTTATCAATAGGATTGTTAATGGTAATCTGCCAACGTCTTAATTTTTGTACATTATCAATATCTGTTTTCCTTTTTCCCATATATAAACCCTTTATGTCTCATGTCTCAAAAGTTACAAAACAAGTGAGACATGAAGAAACATAGACAATATAAGGGGGTTATGGTACAATGTCTCATGTCTCAAAAGTTGGGGGTAATACTGCCGCCTACGGCGGCTCCCCAACTTTTGGCAGGAGAGAAACATAATAGCCAGTGAAGCAGACGGATCGACCTCTCCCCGTTGCAAGGTTTCCACGGGCAAGCCGTTGGAAAACCCTTGCAACGGGGGAAAAGGCTTCGATCCCCGTCTCGCGCTTGAAAAAAGAACGATACCAAATCGGTATCGTTCTTTTTTTCGAGCCCTGCCAGGGCTCGAAAGTTCGATGTCTACGCTCCGCTCCGGTCCGCATGGAAAATTTCAGAAGCAAAAGGGAATACGTATTTGTTCCGGTTTGTATAGGAGCTTCATTTTGTATGCGCATGACCGCGGGACCAGACTTTACTGGGCTGGGCTTTGTAGGTGGGGCGGCGGAACAGGAGGCTTCGGAGAGCCGGGCCGTTAAAAGGAAAGAGGGGCCAGAAGTAGCTGAAGCCCGCGAAGGTCGGGGTAGTCAAAATAGAGACTGTCACCAGTGTCAGACCGATAAGGAATCCCGGCAATCCCCAGAGCCCTGTTGTGACGACCAAAAGAATACGGTAGATCCGCAGAGCATCAGCAAATTCGATACTGGAGAGGGACAGATTCGCCAGCATGGTGACGGCAGCATAGAAGAGGACTTCCGTGGAGGCCCAGTTAAGACTGACAGCAATGTCACCGATTAATAGTCCGCCGACAATGGACAGAGCACCGGAGACGCGGCTGGAGCTGAGTGCCGCTGAATACTTGAAAAGATCCAGCAGGAACTCCACCGCCAGCACATAGAAAAAAAGGCGGAAGGGTGACAGATCGCTGACGGGTGTGAGCTGCAGCGAGGCAGTAATCTCGGGATAGTAGGCGGAGAGAAGTAAAAATACCGGAAGGAGTAGGAGACTGACCGGAATGCACAGGAAGCGTATCATGCGGAAATAAGTTCCGGTCAGAGGATTGTTGTAATAGTCCTCCGGACTCTGGGTAAACTGGAAGATCGTACCGGGAAGCAGCAGAACGGCAGGGGAGTTGTCCACGATGAGCAGAATATGCCCTTCGCACAGATAGCTGCAGGCCACATCGGGCCGTTCCGTCAGCTGGATACTGGGCAGAGGATTCCACCAGCGTTTTTTGATCAGGAGTTCTTCCAGACTTTTGCTGCCCATGGTCAGGGAAGTGATCTGTAATTGGGAAAGCTTTTTCTTTAAGGTATCTAATAATTCCTCATTGACCTGATCCGCCAGATAGGCGATAGCTACATCCGTGCGGCTTTCTACACCCAGAGAACAGATAGAGAATGTCAGTTTCGGAGAACGCACCCTCCGGCGGATCAGATTGGTATTGAACAACAACGTCTCCACAAAACCGTCCCGGGCACCACGGGTGATCCGTTCGGTGTCAGGTTCGGAAATGCTGCGGACAGGATAGGTACGGACATCGATGATCACGGCCTGTGCAAAACCTTCTACCAGAAGGACAGAGGGGCCACTGAGAATATTTTGCAGAATCGTATCTATAGAGGAAGTCAGTGACACCTGGGCATACCCCAGTTTGCTCTGCACATAGCGAGGGAGATCCCGGATTTCGGAATCCAGTGTATAGAGGGGGTCCTGCAAGTCGGAAAAAATTTGTTGAAGGATCTCCGTCTTACAAAAACCATTGACACCGATCCAGTAAGCCGGCGTATTTCCCAGCTTCAGGTCACGGGTGATCAGGTCAAAACTGTCATCCAGTGGCAGCAGAGCGTGGAAAAGTGCCGTATTTTTGGATAGATTTGTGGATAAGGAGCGTTGTACCATAGTGGGGAATCCTTTCTGATCACTTGCATAGACTGCCAAACAGGTATATGGTATTATTATTCAGATAGATTCCCCAAGTTTTTCGGAACTATACGGATCAGTGGTATAATTGACACAACCCCAGCAGGATCAACAATAAACCTGAGACGGGATCCGTATATTCCCCGATCTGCTGCAGGAAAGCAGACCTGCCCAGACGGCTTCCGAAAGCCAGAAATCCGAAGGAGCAGAAAAAGGTGGACACCGATGCCGGAAGGAAAGGAAGTCCCGTAATACTGGCGGAGAAACCGATGCCGATATTGTTCATGGAAAGGGCACAGCCCAGCGCCAGTATCTGCGACAGGGATAATTCCCGGTGCCCGGCAAATTTTTTCTTTTTCTGGCACAGATTATTATCCGGGGAAAAATTGCAGCACCATCTGGAAAGCAGCCATTTTCCCACGTAGTAAAGACCGAAAAGGATCAGTACACTGCTTCCGATCCGGGTACCGATGCCGATGGGAAACAAGGGTAACAACAGGTTGCCAAGACCTATAGAGATCACAGTCCCGATCAGGGTGACTGTGCTGATCAGCAGATTATGTCTGGCAGGCAGAGGGACTTTCTGGAGGCCCAGAGCCATACCTACCAGAAGGGCATCCAGACTGGCTGAGATGCCGAAGAGCAGAGGGGGCAGAATAGACATAACATGCTCCGTAGAAAATATTCTTAATTTTACTATATTCCTCTGAAATTATTTTGTGAGGTTGTGGGGCAAAGGAACAAATGAGTATGGAAGTAAAGAGAAAACTGAGTGAATTCCTAAAAAGAGAGACGGTTCTGACCGTAGCGATCCTGCTGGCAATAGTGTCCGCGGTGATGATTCCGCCGGACAGAGAATATGTAGGATATATTGATTTCCGCACACTTTCGATCCTTTTCTGCCTGATGACGGTGATGGCAGGCTTGCAGAAACTGGGTGTTTTCCGTAATATTGCAAAAACGCTGTTGAGGCATACACAGAATACCATACAGTTGGCAGAGGTATTGGTACTTTTGTGTTTCTTTTTCAGTATGATCATCACCAATGATGTGTCATTGATAACGTTTGTACCGTTTACCTTCATTGTGCTGCAGCTGACAGGCGAAGAAGCTGTGAAAAAACTGACAGTACCTGTGATCGTTCTGCAGACGATAGCTGCCAATCTGGGAAGTATGCTGACGCCGATCGGAAATCCGCAGAATCTGTATTTATATGGGAAAACACAGATGTCCGCTGGAACATTTATACTTTTGATGCTGCCTTATTCTCTGGTGTCACTGCTTTTACTGATGATCTGTGTGGTAATTGTGGCAAAACGAAGCGGAATCGAAGTCCGGGGAGCAGAAGTTTTGCTGACAGAAGATGAGAAGCTGGAACAAAAGAAATATTTACTTCCGGCATATTTGCTGTTATTTGTGTTGTGTCTGCTGACTGTGGCTCATATGATTCCTTATCCGGTGACATTGGGAACTGTGGCATTGGCGGTTCTCCTTTTAGATCGTGGTACTCTTATAAAAGTGGATTATTCGCTTTTGCTGACGTTTGTGGGCTTCTTTATTTTTATAGGAAATATGGGAAGAATGCCTGCTTTCTGTGATTTCCTGCAGAAGATCATCGGAGGTAGAGAAGTGATGACAGCCGTGATTGCCAGTCAGGTGATCAGTAATGTTCCGGCGGCCCTGCTGTTATCCGGATTTACGGAAAATATAACGGCATTGATCATCGGTACGAATCTGGGAGGGTTGGGGACGCTGATCGCATCCATGGCCAGTCTGATCTCTTATAAACAGGTGGCCAGACAGATTCCGGGAGAGAAAAAGAAGTATTTTGGATGGTTTACCATAGCAAATATCGTTTTTTTAATGATATTGGTATTGGAAAACTGTCTGCTGTAACTATAGAAAGCAGTCTGTCTGCCGGGAAAGGCAGAAAAGATGGCAATAACTAAAAAATAATCTGGGAGGTATTCGTCATGACAGAAGATATGACAATCATTGCAGAAGAGGCTTATCTGGCGGCCAAGGAGATTTTGGAAAAGGCGAGGCTGGAGCAGGGAGAGCTGTTTGTGGTAGGCTGTTCTACCAGTGAGGTGGGAGGTGCTACTATCGGTACCTATTCCAGCCCGGAGCTGGCGGAGATGGTCTTCGGCGGTATTTACCAGGCCACGCAGGAAGCCGGGGTATATCTGGCTGCGCAGTGTTGTGAGCATCTGAACCGCGCACTGATTCTGGAAAAAGAGGCTGCGGTAAAATATGGTTATCCCATGGTAAATGTGGTACCTCAGCCTAAGGCAGGCGGATCTTTTGCGACGGCGGCGTATAAAGCCTTCGAGCATCCGGTGGCTGTGGAACATATTCAGGCGGCAGCAGGAATGGATATCGGGGATACGCTGATCGGAATGCATCTGAGAGATGTGGCAGTACCGGTGCGCCTCCGGTCCGGACAGATCGGAGACGCCCATGTGGTATGCGCCCGCACCAGACCGAAATTCATTGGTGGCGGCAGAGCGGTTTATGACGAAGAATTATTGTAAAGAAATGATATGTGGCTATTTCTGTGGCATTCCGCGGAAGTAGTCACGGATCCAGCGTCCGGATTCATTGAAATCATCGTCGGTCCAGTCGGAAAGTGCCGTGCTGGAAGCCTTGAAGACGCTGCTGCTTTCGTCTTTGTTGGCGAGATTCCAGCAACAGAAGCTGATCTGGTACTTGTTCAGCAGATCCAGCCACTTGGTGGTGGAAACAAAATCGTTGGCACCATTGCCGGAGGCCTCACACATACCGAATTCGCTGACGAAGACCGGAAGATTGTTCTGAACACAGGTCTCTAAGCGGTTCCGCAGGTCGTCTTTATGGGTGCCTGCGTAGAAATGTAGCGTATACATTACATTGCTGTCATCCAGCGGAGAAGCGGCAGCCTTGTCGATCTCCTGACTCCAGGTTGGTGTTCCCACGAGAATTACGGCATCCGGCTTCTGCGCCCGGATCACCGGGATGACTTCTTCTGCGTAAGACTTGATGCTGTCCCAGGAAGTACCGCCGTTGGGTTCATTGCAGATCTCATAGAGCACATTGTCGTTGTCGGCAAAAGCTTCCGCCATTTCCCGGAAAAAGGCGATCGCCTCATCTTTGTTCTGATTCGGGTCGCAATCACTTAAAATATGCCAGTCTACGATCACGTACATTCCAAGCTCTGTGGCGTAGGATACACCGTCTCTTACCAGCTGCTTCAGCTGTTCCTTATCACCGCCGGCACAATAACCGCCGTATTCCGCTGTATACATGGCGAGGCGGATACAGTTAGTATTCCAGTCGTCCCGCAGGGTACGGAAGGAATCATAATTGATATACTGGGGGAACCAGGCAATACCGTGGGTAGACATGCCGTAAAGCTGAACGGTGTTGCCGTTTTCGTCTGTCAGCTTACCGTTTTCTACATGGAGAGCGCCATGCTGCCCATAGGGCGTGGAGGCATCCACGGAGAGTGCTTCGGAAGATGGGGGTTCAGTTTCCACAGGCTGGGCTTCGACTGTTTCGGGGACGGATGTCTGTTCGGGAGCGGTTGTGCTTTCGGAGATGGTCTCGGTGATGGCAGCGGAAGGTGCCTCAGAGGAGGTCGCTGCGGTTTCATTGGCTGCATCCTGTTTGCCACAGCCGGCCAGTGCACAGGTACTCAGAGCCGCCAGAACGGCACAGCTCAGTGTTTTTTTGAAGATAGACATAGGAACCTCTTTTCTTAATGAAAATAATAAAAATATAAACAATGGGTTACTCTTTCAGAACTACAACAATACAAACACTTACAGGAAATATTATAGTTGCCCGGGTTACGGTTGGCAAGAAATGATTGCCCCCGAATAGGAGCTGTGATACAGTTAATGGGAACAGAGTCCGGAATAGAGGACAGAGATGGAGGAAACTTATGCTTCCGCAGTCATTTACAGAGAGAATGCAGGGACTTTTGGAATCGGAATATGAAGAGTTCCTGGCAAGCTTTGAGCATGAAAAATATCAGGCATTGCGTCTGAATCCGTTAAAAAAGGATGACATGTCTGTCATAACAGAAAAAGTTAAGCAGACTTTTCAGCTGCAGCCGGTTCCCTGGGCGGAGAACGGATATTACTATACCAAAGAGGACCAGCCGGGAAAACATCCCTGGCATGAAGCGGGACTTTATTATATTCAGGAACCCAGTGCCATGGCACCTGTGACACTACTGTCACCACAGCCCGGAGAGCGGATCCTCGATCTATGTGCTGCTCCCGGAGGGAAAAGTACCCAGATCGCATCAGCGATGGAGGGAGAAGGACTGCTTGTCACGAATGAGATCCACCCGGCGAGGGCGAAAATACTCTCGGAGAACGTGGAGCGCATGGGCATCCGCAACGCCTGTGTATTGAATGAGACGCCGGAGCACCTGGCGGATATTTTCGAGGAATATTTTGACCGGATCCTGGTGGATGCACCCTGCTCCGGAGAGGGAATGTTCCGGAAGAATGAAGTGGCCTGTGAGGAATGGAGCCCGGAGAATGTACAGCTCTGTGCGGACAGACAGGACGGCATTCTGGAATGTGCCGCCCGGATGCTGGTACCCGGCGGCAGACTGGTGTATTCTACCTGCACCTTTGCACCTGCGGAAAATGAGGGAAGTATCAGCCGTTTCCTGGCAAAGCATGAGGAATTCGAGATTGTCCCCATAGATAAAAAAACACTGGGGATCCCGGAGGGGTGTGACGGTATTCCGGGCTGTGTGGAGAACCCGGCGCCGGGTATCGAAGGCACCTTGCGCCTGTGGCCCCATAAGTTACGTGGCGAGGGGCATTATGCCGCAGTATTACAGAAAAAGGGAGAGCTTCCGGAAGGCTGTCAGCCGGTGAGTGCCACCGGACCAGAGAAGGGAATTCCGGCGAAGAATCTGACAAAGGACTGGGCAGAGTATTTTAACTTCGCAAAAGAGACTTTTTCGGAGGAGCAGACGATCAAAGCAGGACTATGCACTGCCGGAGAAGGCTTTTTGGCATTTGGTGATAACCTGTACCGCATGCCGGAGAGAATGCCCGGGTTGAAAGGACTGAAGGTATTGCGTCCCGGACTGCATCTGGGCACCTTGAAAAAGAACCGTTTTGAACCGGCGCACGCGTTAGCACTGGCACTGCGCCCGGAGGATGTGAAGCATGTGTGGAAGCTGTCTGAGGAGGAAGCCGCTGCTTATCTGAAGGGACAGACTTTTTCCGCGGAAGGCGAGAAGGGCTGGTATCTGATCTGCGTGGACGGCTGTAGCCTTGGCTGGGGGAAGCTGGCCGGAGGCGTCATGAAGAATCATTATCCTAAAGGACTGAGAAAGTGATTAGGTAATAGAGATGCAACGGTATAGATTAACATCCGGAACAACGGTTAGGGGGATGACAGAGGAATAGGTTATGAAAACGGAAATATTATATGAAGATAACAGCATACTGGTCATCCGCAAACCGGCAGGACTGGCGGTACAGTCCGCCGGGATCGGACAACCGGATGTGGTCAGCGAGTTGAAATCCCATCTTGCAAAGCTTCCCGACACAGGGAGGCTGGGACCGGGAAAAGGAGAGCCATATCTGGGCATAGTCCACAGACTGGATCAGCCGGTGGAGGGTGTGCTGGTATTCGCCAAAGAGAAAAAGTCGGCAGCAGTTCTGACGAAACAATTGTCGGCGGGCACATTGAATAAACAGTATTATGCGGTACTCTGTGGATATCCTGATGCTTCGGAAGGGGAGCTTGTGGATTATCTACGGAAAGAGGGCAGCGTGGCAGTGGCAGTCACCGGCAGAGAGAAGAATTTTCCGGACGCAAAGATCGCAAAACTGCATTATAGCATTTTGGAGAAAATTAATCAGCCTATGCCGCTGGCACTGGCAGATGTCTGCATTGAGACCGGACGGTTCCACCAGATCCGCGTGCAGTTTGCCCATGCGGGATGGCCGTTGTTGGGAGATACCAAATACGGGAACACTACAGTCGCCGGAACGGCGGGGAGTCCGGCATATCGCGGCGTGGCACTTTGCGCATATTCTCTGGATTTTACCCATCCCGGCAACGGCAAAAAGATGTCATTCCGGGTGAAACCGCAGAATCCTGCATTTGAAAAATTTACAAAAATTCCTTCGGAGGATATTTTCGAAGGATAAAAAAGCCTGTCCGGCACACACTAATCCCAAAAAGGAAGTGTGCGGCATGGATTGGGGAGAATTTGGCAAAAAAATAATAGGAAAAAAGATGATAGTACTGCTTCTGGTAACGGGGGCAGTCTATTTTTTTCTGCAATATCTGACACCTCTGTCGGCACCGGTACTGTTGGCCATGCTGTTTGTCACAATTTTTGGGCCAATGATGAAGCGGATGAATCAGCGTCTGCATTTTCCCAGACCCCTCAGTGCCATAGTGCTTCTCATCGTGGCAACAGTGTTGTTGGTGGGGTTACTCTGGATTCTGGTGTCCTGGATGCTAGGCAGCCTGCCGGTATGGATCGGCAATCTGGAACTGCGGGAGCAGGAGTGGCTGGAAGTCGTCCGGGGGCTGTGTCGCAGCGTGGGAGAGATTATTGGTGTGGACACTGCGTATCTGGAAAATACGGTCAGTGGCAGACTACAGGAGGGGCTGGATTCACTGGAAGAAAATATTCTGCCGGGAATGCTTTCCCAGTCTATGCAGTATGTGCAGTGGTTCGCGGAGCTGGGAGGATTTCTGGTGACGTTTTTGATCGCTTCGGTGCTGCTGGCGAAAGACTATGACGGTATTATGAACCGTCTGCTGGATCAGGAGGCCTGTCATGTACTTCTGGAGGTGATCTGCGGGATCGTCCGTTATATTGCCACTTTTGTAAAGGCCCAGGGGATCATTATGACCACGATTGCCATGACAGCTGCGGCAACATTAGGAATCGCCGGAATAAATCATGGTATTTTGTGGGGGATCCTGGCGGGGATTTTAGATGCGCTGCCTTTTATCGGAACGGGCATCGTGTTGGTGCCGCTGGGAGTTTTTCAGATTTTGGAAGGAAATTGGGGAAGAGCCATTGTCTGCGGTGTATTGTATTTGGTCTGTATTTTCCTGCGGGAAATCATGGAGCCTCGTCTTATCGGCAGGAAAATAGGAGTGTCACCCATAGCCGTATTGGTGTCACTGTATGCGGGAATCCGGCTGTTCGGCGTCTGGGGGATCATTAAGGGACCCCTGGGATTTGTGCTCATTTATGAGACTTATCACAGTCTCGCCCGGATGTTTGACCGCCAGAGGGAGCAGGAACAACAGGAATGAGAAAAGATTGACGAAAGAAGTGTCGAAAGCTATCATAAAAGTATTAGACAAAGGAAGCTTAGGAGAGACGGATCTATGGCAAAAAAAACAAAAGGGAAAAATTCTGTGGAATCGGTGGCAGAAACGCTATGCAATTTCAGCCGGTTCCTGTGTGATATCGTGATCAGCGTGTATCTGTTTGTGATATTGGCTGTACTGCCGTTGTACAACAGGGGCTATGCCCAGATCGGAACAGACAAGGAGAATTTTTTTATTAAGACTATGACTTATGCGGGGAAATGTCTGCTTCCGGTATTTGTGTTGTGGCTGATCCTTCGCCTCATTGTGGCAAAGCAGAAACAGGAGCTTCCGGAATTTCGGACTATTCCGAAAAGCATCTGGCAGGCTTTGAACACCACGGATAAATTTGCTGCTCTATACGGGATTGCCGTGGTAATGTCCTATGTGTTTACCCGGTATCGGGAGGAGGCACTGTGGGGGACGGCATCCTGGCGGATGGGGATGTGGACCCAGCTGGGAGCGGTCATTGTATATTTTATGATCTCACGGATGTGGCAGAGAAACGACTGGATCGTGATCCTGACATTGCCGGTGTCGACCATTGTTTTTTTCCTAGGATATATGAATAAATTCGGGCTGTGCCTTGTAGATAAGGAGATCATCAATTCCTCCTTTATTTCTACCGTGGGAAATATTAACTGGTATTGCGGTTATCTGGTGACGGTACTGTTCGGTGGAGTTTATCTGTTATGGTGGATGGGATCGGAGATCACTTGGAAGAGAGCGCTGCTGATGGGGTATGTGACGATCGGTTTTGCTTCTCTGGTAACCCAGGGCAGCAGCAGTGGTGTTGTAACTTTAGCCGTAATGCTGTTTGTATTGTTTGGCATGTCTGTGAAAGATGGCGGAAAAATGGAATGCCTCTGGCAGGAAATGACATTGTTATCGGTGTCATGTCTGATCACATATATTCTGCGGAGCTGCAATGTGCTTTCGCAGGAACTGCCGATGGAAAAAGTGACGGATATCCTGACGTTTTCCGCAATGAGTGTGATTATGACGATCGTGTCAGTAGTGGTGCTGTGGCTGGTACATACCAGCAATAACAGAAATCATTACCGTGGGAAACTTTTTTGGGGCATCTATCGGATATTGTGCGTAGCACTGCCGGTTGTGAGCGTGGCATTATTAGCGTTTATTCTGGCGAATACGCTGTTGGGCGGAAAACTGACGTCCTTTCTGACGGAGACAGCAGGTGACGGGGGTAGCAACTGGCTGGTGTTCAGCGCGGCCTGGGGCAGCAACAGGGGAGCCACCTGGTCGACGGGAGCCAGATGCTTCTGGGAAGCAGATCTGTTACATAAGATTTTCGGCGTAGGGCCGGATTGCATGTATGCGTTTCTGTCGAATGAGGCCAGCCCGGAGTTGCAAAATATGGTGTATGATTTCTTCTATGGAAACCGCCTCACTAATGCACATAATGAATGGCTGACGATCCTGGTGGATATAGGAGTGCTGGGGCTGGTCAGTTATGCGGGAATGATGATCTCAGTAATCCGTAATTTCCTGCATGCCGGGAAAAAGTCGATGCTGGTGGGAGCCTGCGGGTTCTGTGTGCTGGCCTATACGGTGAACAATATGTTCAGCTTCCAGCAGGTGATGAATATTTCGACGGTGTTTGTGATTATGGGGATTGGAGAGAATTTGCGGCGTTCAGCCCGTGATTGAACCAGCGAAAGTTGAATTTATGGTCTCCGCTTCGGTCGGTCCAGGCCGAGGTCCCCTGGACCTCGTGGACCCTCTGCGCCCGAACGGTGTGTTCGTGTCGACTAGAGGTTATAAGTTAGAACAATGTGGAGACAAAAAGACTCCCTCACACATGTGTGAGGGAGTCTTTTTAGTCGTCGCGACAAGATTCGAACTTGCGACCTCTGCGTCCCGAACGCAGCGCTCTACCAAACTGAGCCACGCGACGATGTGAACATTAATTGCGCCAACATTAAAATAATAAATAAAAACCCATTGATTGTCAAGCAAAAAACGAATATGATAGAAGAAAAAGTTGCAAAAACGATAAAATCACGAAATCAAGAGAGGAAATTCTATGTATAATACAATCGTTACATTGAAAAAAGGAGAGGGCAGAACTCTGAAAGCCGGGGGGATGTGGGTCTTTGACAATGAGATCGCATCCATTATGGGAGATTTTGAGAATGGTGATATTATAGCTATCCATGATTTTGACGGCTACTTCATGGGATATGGCTATATTAACACCAACTCCAAGATCACAATCCGTCTGCTGGCGCGCAGGAAGGATACGGTGATCGATGAGGCATTTTTTGAGCAGAGGGTACGGGATGCCTGGAATTACCGCAAGGAGACTATTGATACCTCCAGCTGTCGTCTGATCTTCGGAGAGGCGGATTTCCTGCCGGGTATTGTCATTGATAAATTCTCGGATGTACTGGTAGTGGAATCTCTGGCATTGGGAATCGATAAGTGGAAGCTTGTGATCATTGATGCTTTGAAGAAAGTACTGGCGGAGGATGGCATTGTGATCCGCGGTGTCTACGAGCGGAGCGATGCCAAGGTACGCTTACAGGAGGGTATGGAGCGTTATAAAGGCTTCATCGGCGAACCGTTTGACACGAAAGTAGAGATCGTGGAGAACGGTGTGCATTACATGGTGGATGTAGAGGACGGACAGAAGACCGGATTTTTCCTGGATCAGAAGAATAACCGTGCCGCCATTCATCGTTTCTGTAAGGATAAAAAGGTGCTGGACTGCTTCACCCATACCGGCTCCTTTGCTTTGAACGCGGGAATCGCCGGAGCGAAGAGTGTTCTGGGTGTGGATGCTTCTCAGCTGGCTGTGGATCAGGCGACGGAAAATGCGAAGCTGAACGGACTGGAAAATACGGTAAGCTTCCGATGTGCAGATGTCTTCGAGTTATTGCCGGAGCTGGAAGCGCAGGGCGAGAAATATGATGTGGTGATCCTGGATCCGCCCGCTTTTACCAAGTCCCGCAATTCCATCAAAAATGCCGTAAAAGGATATCGTGAGATCAATCTTAGGGGCTTAAAGTTGGTGAAAGACGGTGGATTCCTGGTAACTTGTTCCTGCTCCCATTTCATGGATCCGGAGCTTTTTGCCAAAACAATCCGGGAGGCTTCTCATGGTGCGCATAAGCGTCTCCGCCAGGTAGAATTCAAGACACAGGGCCCGGATCATCCGATCCTGTGGGCAGCGGACGAGAGCTATTACCTCAAGTTCTACATCTTTCAGGTCGTTGATGAACGCTAGACATCCGTCTGGAGAAGTAAGCGGCTGAAAGTGGCGGAAATGCTTGATTTACAAGGGTTCGAACGTGTTTGGTGATAAGCTTGCAAACCTCGTAAAGTATTGCAAAATATCGTATCACAGTGGTATAAAGTGGTAAGTCTGAGTGGTAACTATGAAATGATAATGATATCGGAAAAGGTTATATGTTCGATCTTCATTATGTTAAAATGAAACATGAATTAACGGCAGACTAACGACAGACTAACAATGATATAATTGTAATGCCAAAATAGGTGTGATATTATTACTATGGCAATCGAAACAGAGATGTTCCGGTTGCTTTTTTTATGCCATGAAAGGGTGAATTTGATGGAATTATCTATGAGAGAGAAAGAGCTGTTAATTAGTGTCTGCTGATTAAGTATCTATCTGCAGCTTCCAGCTCTTACATCTGTTCCAGTCATGCCAGAAGCGGAACAGATGCAAAAGAGCGTAAAGTATTCGCCGCTGAATCCTGAACAGATTCGTCACGAATACAGATAATGCGATAGAAGTCAACTGCGTTTCTTCCAGTTTTGTGGTAATGCAGCTCATACCATAACAGCGTT
>OGEK01001333.1_pt1 | contig 17560 bp, 25 predicted proteins | sample 1570641 | NCBI WGS metagenome assembly OGEK01 (sample SAMEA2582136, study PRJEB24529) | metagenome | biome: Human gut stool | place: China | collected 2011
CGAACCCGCTGGCGCGGTTTCGGGCTGTCGCTACGGTCCGATGCGTGAAAACCCCCGGCTTGCAGCGACCGTTCCGGTCGCGCCGCCTCTGTCGCGCCGTGGCCTGCGCTCCCGGCATCCCGGCAAAAGGCCGCCGGGATGTAAGCAACTGTCTTGAGCATGATATTTATAATGAAAACTTGTGGTATGAATCACTCCATTCTTCATTCTTTCGGATCATTGCATTCAGAATGGTTAACAGCTTGCGCATGCAGGCAACAAGAGCAACTTTCCTCACTTTTCCAGCTGTAATGAGTCGCGTATAAAAATCTTTTATTACGGGATTAAATCTGGTCGCGACAAGCGCAGCCATATAAAGCGCAGTTCTTACGCCAGCTCTCCCGCCAAAAATAGTTCGTCTACCACGCATTGTTCCGGAGTCTCTGTTTACAGGAGCCACACCTATAAGTGCACTAATCTCTCGACGTGAAAGACTTCCCAGTTCAGGTACTTCAGAGAGCAATGTGGCAACTGTCATTGCACCAACCCCCTTAATGCTGCTCAAACGAGCTGCAAGCTCTTTGAAATGAGTTTTAATGTGATTATTCATCGCCTCGTCAATTCGGGAAAGTTCATCCTCCAGGGCTTTTATGATGGTATTGATACTCTTTCTGTTCTGAGGATGTGCAGGGTGAAGTCTGTTCCGTTCCGCAACCAACATTGTTATCAACTGGCGTCTACGTACCACCATAGCGGCAAGAATTTGCCGTTCGGCGTCGGGTATAGCTTTGATAAAGCGCTCCCGTTCTGGATGACGGTTTATTACCTCGGCCATTTGAGACAACACTTTTGCATCAATCCTGTCGGTCTTTGCCAGATATCCCATAGCACGAGAGAAATTCCTGGCCTGTCTGGGATTGATGACCGCGATATCAAAACCTTCAGCCTGAAGTGAACAGGCTACAGCAGCTTCAAGCCCACCTGTAGCCTCCATCAAAACCAGCGCCACCGAATGCTTTCTCAATTCAGCAATGATGAGCTCAAAACCATCGGTGTCGTTACCAGCAGTAAACTGAGCAAACTCGTTGTTAGCAGTAGCAATGTCCAGAGTTGTTTTAGAAACATCAATACCCACACAAAGCGGATTTGGCTGACTCATTATTACCCATCCTTGCAAATGCGTTATGAATTACGGACAACTGTTCGGGTTTCAGATGAGTGGCTCAGCGTATGCGCCATTTGCTTACATACGGGCTTAAACCCTAAGGGGCACCAGGCTGCATACGCTTTGCCAAATCTATTCGCTGCTCATGATAACGAAGAACCAAGATACAAGGGGCAACGCCGTTTCGCAAACCGCGCTTCACGTCGTTGCGGCGGGTCCCTGCCCGTTGTTGTGTCCGGTGCCATTCACCTGTTTAAGCCCCTGTCGCCGGGGGCAAAGACGTCTCCGCCAGTCCAGGGTGAAATGTACATCCCGCAAAACTTTTTGCCCAAAAGCAGGCAAAAACTTTTGCGGTCTGCCCCCGGACAGTCGTTTCCGGCCGTGGCAGTGATGCCCCTTGCGGCGAAGGTTCTCAAAAAGGTGATGGTGAATACCGGAGGGAACAAAAGGCAGATCCCCGCAAAACGTCAAAACCGCGGCTCCCGAAACTCAAAAGATGATGGGGGCTGAAAACCAGAGAGAGGAGAAAGCAGGATGAGTACCCGAAATATCCACGTTAACACCGCGTCGTACACGCTTCTTGTTGCCGGGAAGAAAAAAAACACCGGGGAAGAGTGGGACGTCCTGGAATTCAGCAGCCTGACTGAGCTGAAAAAATATCGCAAAAGCCACCCGGAAAAGATGGCCTTCAGCTATAGCTACGCGCTCAGCCGGGGTGTGGATACGCAGTTCCGCCATATCAACATTGCGGAAGCCGATCACTTCAAACAGTTCCTGCGTCAGATTAAGCGTGCCGGCCTCGATATCCGGGCGATCTGCTGACCAGATGTGATGAATATTTCTCCTGATTGTTGCAATCTTGTTAATAGTGACCGGGAGGGATGATATTAAGCGGAAAAGTTTTTTATTAAATTTATTCTTTCATAAAGGAGTAGCTGTTATGCGATTAGCTTCCCGTTTTGGTCGGTATAATTCCATCCGCCGTGAACGTCCTTTAACGGATGATGAATTAATGCAGTTCGTGCCTTCGGTATTTTCCGGTGATAAACATGAGTCCCGGAGTGAACGTTATACGTATATTCCAACAATATCATCAATAAGTTACGTGATGAAGGTTTCCAGCCATTCTTTGCCTGTCAGAGTCGGGTTCGTGATTTGGGACGTCGCGAATACAGTAAACATATGTTACGTCTTCGCAGGGAAGGGCATATTAACGGACAGGAAGTTCCTGAAATTATCCTGCTTAATTCACATGATGGTTCATCCAGTTATCAGATGATCCCCGGAATTTTTCGTTTTGTCTGCACAAATGGCCTGGTGTGCGGAAATAATTTTGGCGAAATCCGCGTTCCACATAAAGGTGATATTGTCGGGCAGGTTATCGAGGGAGCGTATGAAGTACTCGGTGTCTTTGATAAGGTCACTGATAATATGGAGGCGATGAAAGAAATTCATCTTAACAGTGACGAGCAACATTTATTTGGCAGAGCTGCACTGATGGTCAGGTATGAAGATGAAAATAAAACGCCAGTGACGCCTGAACAGATAATTACTCCCCGTCGTCGGGAGAATAAACAGAACGATCTCTGGACAACCTGGCAGCGGGCTCAGGAGAATATGATAAAAGGTGGATTATCGGGGCGAAGTGCCTCCGGGAAAAATACCAGGACAAGAGCCATTACAGGTATTGATGGTGATATAAGAATCAACAAGGCGTTATGGGTGATTGCCGAACAGTTCAGAAAGTGGAAGTCATGATAATATAAGTAAAGCCCCGAAAAATTTTCGGGGCTTTACTTATATTATCATTCTTCGGCATCGCTGTGTCGTCTGATATACCTCAATTTCATCAACTGGCTTTCCGGTTGTCTGTAAATATTGTGCCCGCGAAAAATGGTCTGGCAGGAGGCTGCGCAGTTACCGGTTATATATAAGATGGGTTCCCGCTTCGCGCAATGCCGATCAGTTAAGGATCGGTTGACCGATCCTTAAACTGCGGCACTATAACGGCTTCCACAACAGGGAGCCGTTTTCTTATGCCACTTCTCAATGATCTGCTCGATTTCAGTGACCATCCGCTTATGCCACCGCCCTCTGCACAACTGTTTGCAGAGCACCTTCCCGTCGAGTGGATACAGCACTGTCTGACGCTTTCTGCGCATGCGACCGTTCGCCGCCGTCGTTTACCGGGGGACATGGTTATCTGGATGGTGGTGGCCATGGCCTTTTTCCGCAATGAGCCAATTACCGATGTGGTTCGCCGTCTGAACCTGAGCGCGGATGGCGAAGCGGGGATGAACCTGCTGGCCCGCAGCGCTGTCACCCAGGCGCGTCAGCGCGTGGGGGCCGCCCCGGTGGAATGGCTCTTCCGCCAGACCGCACAGACATGGGGCTCGGAACGTTACCTGAAGGATGACTGGCACGGCCTGCAGCTTTTTGCCATTGATGGCGCACCGTTCAGGACACCTGATGAACCTGAGTTGCGTGAATATTATGGCTCTGCCAACACATCCACTGAGCGGCAGAGCGCCTACCCGGTCATGCGTCTGGTGGCGTTGATGAATCTGGGAAGCCACATTTTGCTGAATGCCGTGACCGCGCCTTACCGGCGGAGCGAAACCGTGCCGGCTCACTCCATGCTCGCCACTATCCCGGATAACTCCATTACGCTGTTTGACAAGCTCTTTTACAGCGCAGACCTGCTGCTGACGCTGAACCAGCAGGGTTGTAACCGCCACTGGCTACTGCCTGCGTGGAAGAATATCGCGGCAGAAACAGAAGAAAGTTACGGTCCCGGAGACAGGCTTCTGAAACTGAAGGTGTCGCTGCAGGCGAGGAAAAAGAATCCTGCACTGCCAGAGTTCTGGTACGCCCGGGCGGTGACTTATGAGGTGAACGGTGTGGAGAAAACGGTGCAGACATCACTCCCGGCAGACCGCTACAAAGCAAAAGAGGTAGCGGAACTTTACCATTCACGATGGGAAATCGAAGTCGGGTTCAGAAACCTGAAAAGCAGCCTGCTGAACAATGCCCTGGTGCTGAGAAGCCGTAAGGTTGAGCTGCTGGAACAGGAGGTGTGGGGCATGTTGCTGGCTTACAACCTGATACGGCGTGAGGCAACAAAAGCGGCTGAGAAACACAAAAAAGCGGCGTCAGAAATCAGCTTTAAGTTCGCGTTCCAGTTTATCGCGACAGAAATGATAGTGCTGGGAAATACGGCATCACCGGGGACCATCCCGAAACGACTGGAGCATCTGCGGGGTGCTCTGGAAGTTGTGTTCATAACAAAACGCCCCCGACCATCAAGGCCGAGGGCAGTTAAGATATCAAAAACCCGTTATCCGGTGAAACGCAGCACCGCTCCGCTTAAGTGAACGGCATTGCCCGCTTCGCGGGGCTTCGGCCAGTCAGTATTGTCACTCATATGATATTTTTGTGTGTGGCCTTCCATGCCGCTTTTGCGGCATAACCGGTATCTGACAATGTCTGTAAGATTAATTGTTCTGCACGCTGTTAATTTCCGGAAGTGATTTCTTCGTGGCCGGAATCTGGATACCTTTACTGCTTTTTATCCCGGTATAAATCCGGTAAACATCTGATGCGTAGGCAAGACGTCTCTGGTTCTGGTGTTCGGTCTTCCTGAATCCGGCATTGTATGCACCAACGGCCTCCCAGGAGACGCCCCATTTTTTAAAGGCTATTGCCAGATAATAAGCACCGGTATAAATGTTCATGCAGGGATCTGTTGTCAGATGTTCCGGCTTAATTCCATAGCGGGCCAGTTCGTTAAAATGCTGGGAATCTACCTGCATCAGTCCGCTGCCATATCCCGTTACCGGATTAATACCGATGGCATTAACCCGGTAACGGGATTCTTTCCATGATATTGCTCTCAGTAAATCAGGATCTATTTTGTAATCCCGGCCTGCAAGATCAAAGCAATCAGTGGCATGGCAGATCTCATTTATAAACATCAGGCAGATGGCTAACATCCATTTTTTCATTTTTCCACCTCTGGTGACTTTATCCGTAAATAATTTAACCCACTCCACAAAAAGGCTCAACAGATTGGTGGTTCTCACCACCAAAAGCACCACACCCCACGCAAAAACAAGTTTTTGCTGATTTTTATTTATAAATAGAGTTTTATGAAAAATTAGTTTCTCTTACTCTCTTTATGATATTTAAAAAAGCGGTGTCGGCGCGGCTACAACAACGCACCGACACCGCTTTGTAGGGGTAGTACTGACTATTTTTATAAAAAACATTATTTTATATTAGGGGTGCTGCTAGCGGCGCGGTGTGTTTCTTTATAGGATACCGCCAGGGGCACTGCTAGCGGTGCGTCCCTGTTTGCATTATGAATTTTAGTGTTTCTAAATTAACTTTATTTTATGTTCAAAAAAGGTAATCTTTAATGGCTAAGGTGAACCTGTATATCAGCAATGATGCCTATGAAAAAATAAATGCGATTATTGAGAAGCGTCGACAGGAAGGGGCAAGGGAAAAAGATGTCAGTTTTTCAGCAACAGCTTCAATGCTTCTTGAACTGGGGCTTCGTGTACATGAGGCTCAGATGGAGCGTAAAGAGTCTGCATTTAATCAGACTGAGTTTAATAAATTGCTTCTTGAATGCGTTGTAAAAACACAATCATCAGTAGCGAAAATTTTGGGTATTGAGTCTCTCAGTCCTCATGTCTCCGGAAATCCAAAGTTTGAATATGCCAATATGGTTGAAGATATCAGGGAGAAGGTATCATCTGAGATGGAACGATTTTTTCTAAAAAATGATGATGAATAAAAGAAATTTGACTTCGTTCAAATATCAGAGTTTTTATGATTTAAAAAGGTAACAGTACGAAAGATAATTAGTATATTAATTACGTGGTTAATGCCACGTTAAAATTTGAAATTGAAAATCGCCGATGCAGGGAGACGTGAACTCCCTGCATCGACTGTCCATAGAATCCTTAACGGAGGTTCCTATGTGTGCGCTGGATCGTAGAGAAAGGCCACTTAACAGTCAATCTGTAAATAAATACATCCTTAACGTTCAGAATATCTACAGAAATTCTCCCGTTCCGGTTTGTGTCCGTAACAACAACCGGAAAATCCTTTATGCCAATGGGGCTTTTATTGAACTCTTTTCCAGAGAAGATAAACCCTTATCCGGAGAGAGTTATATACGTCTGCAGGTTGAAATTTTTCTTTCATCACTTGAACTGGAATGCCAGACTCTTGGACATGGCTCTGCATTTTGTCGTCGTTTTAATTTTCATGGCGAAATCTATCAGATAAGGATGGAGAATGTTTCTTTTTATAATGACGAATCTGTTGTTTTATGGCAAATTAATCCGTTTCCTGATTATCCATTTTTTGCGTTAAATCAGAGTGGAAGTAATACAAATACTTCTGATAAATTAACGATATGGAATGATCTTTCTCCAGGGACATTGGTTGTTTTCTCTTTTTATATGCTGGGTGTTGGTCACGCAACAATTGCCAGAGAGTTGGGTATTACAGACAGAGCATCTGAGGATCGAATTAAACCAGTTAAACGGAAAATAAAAGGATTTTTTGAACACTTTGATTTATTCAGAGTGTCATGTATCTATAAAGGAGAAATAGATTCGCTATTAAGTATAATTCGTGAATTTTATGGTGTTAAGTAAATGTTAAATAAGGCACGCCAATTTTGGCGTGTTTTTTTTCGTCGGTTTCTGTGCAATCATGATTTTATTAGTCGGGAAACAGAGGTGAATTGAGTGAGGAGGCGTAACGCGAGAGGCGGGATAAGCAGAACAGTTTCAGTGTATCTCGATGAAGATACAAATAACCGACTTATTCGGGCCAAAGATCGTAGCGGTAGAAGTAAAACTATAGAGGTTCAGATCCGTCTCAGAGATCATCTGAAACGGTTTCCTGATTTCTATAATGAAGAAATATTCAGGGAGGTGATCGAAGAGAACGAGTCAACATTTAAAGAACTTTAGTTTTCATCTGTCAATATTAATCAGAGGAATCATATGAATACTGTTTTAAGTGTTCAGGGTGCTTCTGCGCCCGTTGAAAATAAATCGTTTTTTTCTAAATTCACTCGTCTGAATATGCTTCGCCTGGTTCGTGCAGTGATCCCGGTTGCTGTTCTGATGATGTTGTTCCCTGAGTTAGCTATGGCTGCTGGTAAAGGCGACCTGATGGCTAAAGGTAACGATACGGTTAAGGCGACCTTCGGTAAGGACTCCAGTATCGTTAAATGGGTTGTTCTGGCTGAGGTGCTGGTCGGTGCGGTCATGTACATGATGACCAAAAACGTCAAGTTCCTGATCGGCTTTGCCATCATCTCTGTATTTATTGCTGTGGGTATGAGCGTCGTTGGCCTCTGACAGGAAATAAAACGATGTCGGGAGACGAGAATAAACTTAAGAAATATCGTTTCCCGGAAACACTGACCAACCAGAGCCGCTGGTTTGGCCTGCCACTGGATGAACTGATCCCCGCAGCAATCTGTGTTGGCTGGGGTATCACAACATCGAAATATCTGTTCGGTATTGGTGCAGCGGTTCTGGTTTATTTCGGGATTAAAAAACTGAAAAAAGGGCGGGGCAGTTCCTGGTTACGTGACCTGATTTACTGGTATATGCCAACAGCCCTGCTGCGCGGTATTTTTCATAATGTTCCCGATTCGTGTTTCCGGCAGTGGATTAAATAGAACTGATACCAGGATTGTTATATGGAACACGGTGCCCGTTTAAGTACCAGTCGTGTAATGGCCATCGCCTTTATATTTATGTCAGTGCTTATTGTTCTCAGCCTCTCTGTTAACCTCATTCAGGGGGTGAATAACTACCGTCTTCAGAATGAGCAACGCACTGCCGTGACCCCAATGGGATTTAATGTGCCCTTTGCCGTGTCACAGAACAGTGCCGATGCCTCTTATTTGCAGCAGATGGCGCTGTCATTTATTGCCCTCCGTCTGAATGTCTCACCGGAAATCGTCGATGCTTCACATCAGGCGCTTCTGCAATATATCCGCCCGGGTGCACAGAACCAGATGAAAGTTATTCTGGCTGAAGAAGCGAAACTCATTAAAAAAGATAACGTGAATTCTGCTTTTTTCCAGACCAGTGTCCGTGTCTGGCCTCAGTATGGTCGTGTGGAAATCCGTGGAATTCGGAAAACATGGATTGGTAACTCCGAACCTTTTACTGATATCAAACATTACATCCTTATTCTGAAGCGGGAAAACGGGGTGACCTGGCTGGATAATTTCGGGGAAACAGACGATGAGAAAAAATAATACGGCAATAATATTCGGCGGCCTGTTTTTTTCCTGCAGCGTGATGGCCGCAAACGGTACGCTGGCCCCCACTGTGGTGCCAATGGTGAACGGTGGTCAGGCCAGTATTGCCATCAGCAATACCAGCCCGAATCTGTTTACCGTTCCCGGTGACCGGATTATCGCCGTGAACAGTCTGGATGGTGCCCTGACCAATAATGAGCAGACCGCCTCCGGCGGTGTGGTGGTGGCCACCGTCAACAAAAAGCCCTTTACGTTCATTCTGGAAACAGAGCGTGGTCTGAACCTTTCCATTCAGGCTGTTCCCCGTGAAGGCGCGGGGCGTACCATTCAGCTGGTCAGTGACCTGCGCGGAACCGGAGAAGAAGCCGGAGCGTGGGAAACGTCCACGCCTTACGAATCCCTGCTTGTGACCATCAGCCAGGCTGTCCGTGGCGGAAAATTACCTGCAGGCTGGTATCAGGTTCCTGTGACAAAGGAAACCCTGCAGGCCCCGGCGGGGCTGTCTTCAGTGGCAGATTCCGTATGGACGGGGAATCACCTGAAGATGGTCCGCTTTGCCGTGGAAAATAAAACGCTGTCTGCCCTGAATATCCGGGAAAGTGATTTCTGGCAGCCGGGAACCCGTGCCGTGATGTTCAGCCAGCCTGCCAGCCAGTTACTGGCAGGTGCGCGCATGGATGTGTATGTCATCCGTGACGGGGAGGGCAACTGATGGCCAGTATCAATACCATTGTGAAACGCAAGCAGTACCTGTGGCTGGGGATTGTGGTTGTCGGTGCAGCCTCCGCGATTGGTGGGGTACTGTATCTGTCTGATGTGGACATGTCCGGTAACGGTGAGGCGGTGGCTGAACAGGAGCCTGTGCCGGATATGACAGGTGTGGTGGATACGACCTTTGATGACAAGGTGCGTCAGCATGCCACCACAGAGATGCAGGTGACGGCAGCGCAGATGCAGAAGCAGTATGAGGAAATCCGTCGTGAACTGGATGTCCTGAACAAACAGCGCGGTGATGACCAGCGTCGTATTGAAAAGCTGGGACAGGACAATGCCGCCCTGGCAGAGCAGGTAAAAGCCCTGGGTGCTAATCCCGTCACGGCGACCGGTGAGCCTGTACCTCAGATGCCTGCCTCACCGCCCGGGCCGGAAGGCATCTGAGGTACATTATCAGAATTTTGCTGGAGAATACTGACCAATGGCCAACATTGAAATTCGCCAGCCACCGCCGACGGCGTTTTATCCCGGGAATGGTGTCACGCCACCACCACAGGTGACGTACCAGTCTGTGCCGGTGCCTAACCGGATACAGCGTAAGGTGTTTACCCGTAATGAGGGAAAACAGGGACCATCGCTGCCGTACATTCCGTCAGGAAGTTTTGCGAAAGCCATGCTGATTGAAGGGGCGGATGCCAATGCCTCAGTCACCGGTAATGAATCCACGGTGCCGATGCAGTTGCGTATCACCGGCCTGGTGGAAATGCCGAACAGCAAGACGTATGACGCAACGGGATGTTTTGTGGGGCTGGAAGCCTGGGGGGATGTGTCCAGTGAACGTGCCATTGTACGCACCCGCAATATCAGTTGCCTGAAGGACGGCAAAACTATTGATATGCCGATTAAGGGGCATGTCAGCTTCCGGGGTAAAAACGGTATCAAGGGCGAAGTGGTGATGCGTAACGGCAAAATCCTCGGCTGGGCATGGGGCGCGGGATTTGTTGACGGTATCGGTCAGGGAATGGAGCGCGCCTCCCAGCCGGCTGTCGGGCTGGGTGCCACAGCCGCTTACGGGGCTGGTGATGTCCTGAAAATGGGTATCGGTGGCGGCGCATCGAAAGCCGCACAGACGCTCAGTGACTACTACATCAAACGTGCCGAACAGTATCACCCGGTGATACCGATTGGTGCGGGCAACGAAGTGACCGTGGTGTTCCAGGACGGCTTCCAGCTGAAAACCGTGGAAGAGATGGCGCTGGAGCGCACGCAGAACAGAGCGGAAGAAGATAATCCGGAAAGTCCGGTTCCTGTTCCGCCATCAGCTGAAAGTCATCTTAACGGCTTTAATACTGACCAGATGCTGAAGCAGCTGGGCAACCTGAATCCGCAGCAGTTTATGTCCGGCAGCCAGGGAGGAGGCAACGATGGCAAATAATATGTCGTCCCGTCAGGCGTGCCATGCCGCCCGGTATGTTGTCGCCCGGGTTCTGCGAGGACTGTTCTGGTGTCTGAAGTACACCGTCATTCTGCCACTGGCCACAATGGCCCTGATGGCTCTGTTTGTTTTATGGAAGGACAACACCACGCCGGGGAAATTACTGGTTAAGGAGATTAACTTCGTAAGACAAACAGCACCTGCCGGACAGTTCCCGGTCAGTGAATGCTGGTTTTCTTCCTCTGATTCTTCAGGCAGATCAGAAATACAGGATATCTGCCATTACCGCGCGGCTGATGCTGCAGATTATGTCAGGGAGACTGACCGGTCACTGATGCAACTGGTCACCGCATTCTGGGCAACACTGGCACTGATGTATGTCTCGCTGGCAGCGATCACCGGGAAATATCCGGTGCGACCCGGAAAAATGAAATGTGTCCGGGTGGGAACCGCAGATGAACATCTGAAGGAAGTTTATACGGAAGATACTTCTCTGTCGGAAAAAATCAGGAAATGCCATGTTTATTTCCCTGATGACCGAACAAACAGAAGCAACGGAGATAAAAATGAACATGCGTAATATTAATGTTATTACAGCCCGCGTTGTGCCGGATAAAAACGTATCAGATGATTTTATGCATGCTGTTCTCAGTAACTGCACCACAAAAATAGTTCTTCCTGCTCCGAAGGTGTTCAGTTCTGAATCATTGCCGCACAATTTTAATATGGCTGCTGTCGGTGTGATGAAGAAGGGAATGTCGATGAGCTTATTTTCTTCTCCGGGGCATATTGTGGTTGCCGGACAATCCGGTGGCGGAAAATCTGTTCCGGCGAAAGAACTAATCGACAGAATTATTCAGAAATATAAGGAACCCTTCGATGAATAATCTGGTTTCTGATGGCAGCGTCAAAAAAATAAATTATCCGGTTCTGTATGAGTCCGGAATAACACCTCCGTTATGTGAAGTCAGTGCCCCAGAACCTGATGCGGGTGGAAAACGCATTGTGGCATATGTTTATAAATCATCACGGAATACGGTTTTTGAAAATCCTGACATTGTAAAAACCTGTACGGTCAGGGATTTGAAGAATGATTTTATGAACTGCGATGAGAAAGGTGAGGGACAATGAAACAGATTTCTTTATTTATTCCTCTGCTGGGGACCTTATTACTTTCCGGCTGTGCCGGAACCAGTACGGAATTTGAGTGTAACGCCACCACATCCGATACCTGTATGACGATGGAGCAGGCTAATGAGAAGGCCAAAAAACTGGAGCAGTCCTCAGAAGCAAAGCCGGTTGCGGCATCACTGCCGCGCCTGGCTGAAGGGAACTTCCGGACCACGTCGGTGCAGGCTGTTGCGGCGACAACGCCGTCCCGCAGCAGGCCTGCGGTGACAGCACATCCGGAGCAGAAACTGCTGGCACCACGCCCGCTGTTTACCGCTGCCCGGGAAGTGAAAACGGTTGTTCCGGTCAGTTCAGTTGTGCCGGTAACACCTCCCCGTCCGCTAAGAACGGGTGAGCAGACGGCTGCATTATGGATAGCGCCTTATATTGATAATCAGGATGTTTATCATCAGCCATCCAGTGTGTTTTTTGTTATTAAACCGTCTGCGTGGGGAAAACCACGTATTAATTAACTGGCCCTGAAGTTGTATATCAGCCGGCAATGCCGGCGGGCTTTCTGTATTCAAAATCTGCCTGTAAAACGAGTGCCCTGTGCGTGAAAAGGGATGGGCGGTAGCGTGTCAGAACATGTCGGGAGGAATATTCCGTGAGTGATGAAGCCGATGAAGCATATTCAGTGACAGAACAACTGACCATGACAGGAATAAACCGGATACGCCAGAAAATAAATGTTCATGGTATTCCTGTTTATCTCTGTGAAGCATGCGGAAATCCTATTCCGGAAGCCCGGCGGAAAATATTTCCCGGTGTGACGTTGTGCGTTGAATGTCAGGCGTATCAGGAAAGGCAGAGGAAACACTATGCATAAATCAGAAAATGAAAAAATAGATTTTATTCTGGATGAGCATGAGCGGATATTCAGAAAACAGGGTTCTTTGTGTATGGCACTGGGTAAGGGCTTTTTAGTTATAGCTATTCTTTGTGGTGTTGCCACATTCTGTGTTTCTGGCCTGTATCTGAAATCCCTGTGCCTGTCCGTTGCCTGCTGTTGTGGGGTATTCAGCCGTATTTTTAATTATTACAGCGTACCGGAGGAATCACGCAGGGTACTCAGTCGTCAGGAATTGCTCTGGCTTATGAGTCTGACTGAAGACTGTCCGGATATGCACCAGGAACTGCTTAACTGCCTGCTGTCCGGTAAAAAACTGACCGGTCTGGACAAGAGGGAAATCAGGAGTCTCTGGTGGGAAAAGATGGATGCAATGCAGGAGTCTGCCACCCGTCAGCGTGAACAGGATACTATTCGGAAGTTTACTGAAGGGAATAAATCCGAATGAGAATCTGCAGTGTTTTATGACCTCATAAGTTAACTGAAAGGATATTCAGTGATTAATATATAAGCGGAGGTAATAAAGAATGCATACCTTTATTTTTCTTGTGCTGATAAAAAATATTAACGGTGGCGGAAGCTGGAATGTTACCCCATGCCAAATACGGATGTATGCGTGCAGGTTCTTCGGACAATCGAAGCACACGGAGGCAGGGGCTTTGGAAATACAGGGGAGTGTATTGAAGTTAAAACAAATGAACCTTTGAACAGCGTGATGGAAACACTAAATGGTGGTGGGCAATGAGTGCTTACTGCTTCGGAGGAAAATGAAATGAAGTCGATATATTTAAAATCTGTTCTGGCTTTTATATTTGTTGGCGTTATGGCTATGATTGTATGTATTCCTTTTTACATCGTTTACCTTGCGCAACAACCTGCAACACCAGAACAACTGACAGAGATTTTACAGGAAACTCCCTGTGCAGCAGAAGCATTTCAGGAGACACTTAATTATCAGTCTGAACCTTTAACACTTGGTAAGGCAAATAAAATCGCATCAGAATGCAGAAAAAGAAACGAAATGGCAGAGGTGAAACGGGTAAGAGAAAATGAGCGCAATAAGATTCGCGAAAAACAAATTCAGGCATTAAATGATGCTCATTCAGTAAAGGAACGTTAATCCTGGTTTCCTGTTAAAAGCCTCCATCTCTTATTTGTGCTGTGGTTTCAGGAATGGCACTGCGTGATATATCCACGGCCACAGACTGATATTTTCCTTTTTTAAACGCACTAAGGAATACTCATATGAGTAATAACCCACTTGAGGCCGTCACTCAGGCGGTTAACTCCCTCGTCACAGCACTGAAACTGCCTGACGAATCCGCAAAGGCCAATGAAGTTCTGGGCGAAATGAGCTTCCCGCAGTTCAGCCGTCTGCTGCCGTACCGTGATTACAACCAGGAATCCGGTCTGTTCATGAATGACACCACGATGGGCTTTATGCTGGAAGCCATTCCCATCAATGGGGCGAATAAGTCCATTGTGGAGGCACTCGATCACATGCTGCGCACCAAACTGCCGCGCGGTATTCCGTTGTGTATCCATCTGATGTCCAGTCAGCTGGTTGGTGACAGGATTGAGTACGGGCTGCGTGAGTTCTCCTGGTCAGGTGAACAGGCTGAACGGTTTAACGCCATTACCCGGGCCTATTATATGAAAGCGGCAGCGACACAGTTTCCGCTGCCGGAGGGGATGAATCTGCCCCTGACCCTGCGCCATTACCGGGTATTTATCTCGTACTGTTCTCCCTCGAAGAAAAAAAGCCGGGCTGACATTCTGGAAATGGAAAACCTGGTGAAAATCATCCGGGCGTCGTTACAGGGGGCCAGTATCGCCACACAGACGGTGGATGCACAGGCCTTTATCGATATTGTCGGGGAGATGATTAACCATAACCCGGACTCCCTGTACCCGAAAAGACGTCAGCTGGACCCGTATTCTGATCTGAATTATCAGTGTGTGGAGGACAGTTTTGACCTGAATGTCCGGGCTGATTACCTGACGCTGGGCCTGCGTGAGAACGGCAGGAACAGCACGGCCCGTATCCTGAATTTCCATCTGGCCCGTAACCCGGAAATCGCCTTCCTGTGGAATATGGCCGACAACTACAGCAACCTGCTGAACCCGGAACTGTCCATCTCCTGTCCGTTCATCCTGACGCTGACTCTGGTGGTGGAAGACCAGGTGAAAACCCACAGCGAAGCCAACCTGAAGTACATGGACCTGGAGAAAAAGTCGAAGACCTCCTATGCCAAATGGTTTCCGTCCGTGGAGAAAGAGGCGAAGGAGTGGGGGGAACTGCGTCAGCGTCTGGGCTCCGGTCAGTCTTCTGTCGTGTCCTACTTCCTCAACATCACAGCATTCTGCAAGGACAACAATGAAACGGCGCTGGAAGTGGAGCAGGACAACACCTACGACCTCTTCCACTCGCCGCAGGTGCTGGCGGACTGCTGGCAGGCGCTGGCGGGCCGGAAAGCGGCCGTCGTCCGGCAGCCCACCCAGCAGCAGCTTTCGTAAAAACGGTTTTGAGCTGATTTCACCGCGCTTTAACCACATGCGCAATTTCCTGACCTGCCTGCCCTTTATGGCCGGGAAAGGGTTGTTTAAACAGCTGAAAGAGGCCGGAGTGGTTCAGCGCGCAGAGAGCTTTAATGTTGCCAACCTGATGCCGTTAGTGGCGGATAACCCCCTGACACCGGCAGGTCTGCTGGCACCCACCTACCGTAACCAGCTGGCGTTTATCGATATTTTCTTCCGGGGGATGAATAACACCAACTACAACATGGCGGTCTGTGGCACCTCCGGGGCCGGTAAAACCGGGCTGATACAGCCACTTATCCGCAGCGTGCTGGACTCCGGGGGCTTTGCCGTGGTGTTCGACATGGGGGATGGCTACAAGTCCCTGTGTGAGAACATGGGTGGCGTATATCTGGACGGTGAAACCCTGCGTTTTAACCCGTTTGCGAACATCACCGATATTGACCAGTCAGCGGAGCGTGTCCGTGACCAGTTGTCAGTGATGGCCAGCCCCAACGGTAACCTGGATGAAGTGCATGAAGGTCTGCTGCTGCAGGCGGTCAGGGCCTCCTGGCTGGCCAAAGAGAACAGGGCACGTATTGATGACGTGGTGGATTTCCTGAAAAACGCCAGTGACAGCGAGCAGTATGCCGGGTCACCGACCATCCGCAGCCGTCTGGACGAAATGATTGTGCTGCTTGACCAGTACACTGCCAACGGCACTTACGGCCAGTATTTTAACTCCGATGAGCCGTCCCTGCGGGATGATGCGAAAATGGTGGTGCTGGAGCTGGGCGGACTGGAAGACCGTCCGTCACTGCTGGTTGCGGTGATGTTCTCCCTGATTATCTACATCGAGAACAGGATGTACCGCACGCCGCGTAACCTCAAGAAACTGAACGTTATTGATGAAGGCTGGCGTCTGCTGGACTTCAAAAATCGCAAGGTCGGTGAGTTTATTGAGAAAGGTTACCGTACCGCCCGCCGTCATACCGGTGCCTATATCACCATCACACAGAACATCGTCGACTTTGACTCTGACAAGGCCTCCAGTGCGGCCCGTGCGGCATGGGGTAACTCCTCCTACAAAATTATCCTCAAACAGAGTGCGAAGGAGTTCGCAAAATACAACCAGCTGTATCCGGACCAGTTCCAGCCACTGCAGCGCGACATGATTGGTAAGTTTGGTGCGGCCAAAGACCAGTGGTTCAGTTCCTTCCTGCTGCAGGTGGAAAACCATTCCTCCTGGCACCGCCTGTTTGTGGACCCGTTAAGCCGCGCCATGTACAGCTCTGACGGCCCGGATTTTGAGTTTGTGCAGCAGAAACGTAAAGAGGGGCTGAGTATTCATGAGGCGGTGTGGCAGCTGGCGTGGAAGAAGTCAGGGCCGGAGATGGCTTCGCTGGAAGCCTGGCTGGAAGAACATGAGAAATACAGGAGTGTTGCATGACCACAACGCAAAAAACGACGGATGTTACAGCCCCCCGACGCAGCCACTGGTGGTGGACGGTGCCGGGATGCCTGGCAATGGTGTTACTGAACGCAGCCGTCAGTTACGGCATTGTCAGACTGAACGCACCGGTGACTGCCGCCTTCAACATGAAACAGACCGTGGATGCGTTTTTTGACAGCGCCAGTCAGAAACAACTGTCAGAAGCACAGTCAAAAGCCCTTTCAGCGCGTTTTAACACGGCACTGGAAGCCAGCCTGCAGGCGTGGCAGCAGAAACACCACGCGGTCATTCTGGTGTCGCCTGCCGTGGTACAGGGGGCTCCGGATATCACCCGGGAAATCCAGCAGGATATTGCCCGGCGAATGAGAGCGGAACCATGAGATGCCGGGGGCTGATTGCCCTGCTGATATGGGGGCAGAGTGTGGTCGCCGCCGATCTTGGCACCTGGGGCGATCTGTGGCCGGTAAAGGAGCCGGACATGCTGACGGTGATCATGCAGCGCCTGACGGCGCTGGAGCAGTCCGGTGAGATGGGCCGGAAAATGGATGCCTTTAAGGAGCGGGTGATCCGTAACAGTCTGCGGCCCCCTGCCGTGCCCGGTATCGGACGCACGGAGAAATACAGCAGCCGGTTGTTTGACCCGTCCGTCAGACTGGCTGCGGATATCCGGGATAACGAAGGGCGGGTGTTTGCCCGTCAGGGTGAAGTGATGAATCCGCTGCAGTATGTGCCTTTTAACCAGACGCTGTATTTCATCAATGGCGATGATCCGGCGCAGGTGGCCTGGATGAAACGCCAGACGCCGCCCACACTGGAGAGCAAAATTATCCTCGTGCAGGGCAGTATCCCGGAGATGCAGAAGTCTCTGGACAGCCGTGTTTACTTTGACCAGAACGGTGTGCTCTGCCAGCGCCTCGGCATTGATCAGGTCCCGGCACGGGTGAGCGCCGTTCCCGGCTATCGCTTCCTGAAGG
>OGEK01001335.1_pt1 | contig 17478 bp, 13 predicted proteins | sample 1570641 | NCBI WGS metagenome assembly OGEK01 (sample SAMEA2582136, study PRJEB24529) | metagenome | biome: Human gut stool | place: China | collected 2011
GATCGAGGCGCTGGTGCACATAGTAGCTAAGAAAAAATATTGACGAACAAATGTTCGCAATATATAATAGTGATGTGGGAAAGCAGAATACATGAAAGGCGGCCTGCCCTCCGGTTTCGGAGGGACTAACCCTCCAGACGAAAGAAAGGAGGTTGCTGAGTGCCGGTGGCACTCGTCCAGCAACGACCGGAGTGGAACGTAGAAATGCCAATGTACGTTACATATTCGGACTTGATCCAGATAGGTATCTTCATTGTCGCTCTCGTTGGATTGTGTTACACAATCTTCGGGAAAAGAAAATAGCCGCCACTACTGCAATAGTGACGGCTGTTACAATGTAACAAACTAAACTATGAAGGGTAGGCCACATGTATCTGACTTTCCCTTTTGTATTTATAGTGTAGCATATTCGGAAATTGAATTCAAGTCTTTATTTATTTTCCGTCGTCACCGACATTCCAGGTATAATCTTCCCTTCAGCTGCCTTCTTAAACATCTCCTCCATCGTATGCCATCCCAGCACCGCGCACTTGACCCGCGCCGGCATATGGGACACATCCTGTAAGATGGAAGCTTCCTCCAGAGGTTCCAGCTCATCGCCCTTCGCAGTGCCTTTGATCATCTCAAGAAACAGGTTCGCGAGGCGCAGCGCCTCATCCTTTTTCTTTCCAATGATCAAATCTAACATCATATCTGCGGAGGCCTGGGAGATTGCGCAGCCGTCTCCGACGAAAGCTCCGTCGACGATCTCATCGTTCTCGACTTTTAATTTCAGCCAGATATCATCACCGCAGCTCGGGTTTACGCCCTCTAAGACGAGGTTTGCGTCCGGCAGCTCATGCTTGTGAGTCGGATGAAGATTGTGTTCAATTAAAATTTCATTATAAAATGTATTACTCATATCCCATTTTTCTCCTTAATCCGCCAAGACTCTCAATGAATGCCCGGATCTCCTCCTCTGTATTGTAGAACGCGAGGCTCACACGCGTCGTGGAGGCGGTTCCAAGGTACTGTAACAGCGGCTGTGCGCAGTGGTGACCGGCGCGGACACAGATATTGTCAGCGTTTAAGATCTCTGCCACATCATGGGGGTGGACGCCATCCACAGCGAAGGACAGGATTCCGTGATGGTTGTCCGGATCGCTGCTCCCGAGAACACGGATTCCGGGAATATTCATCATGCCCTCGTAGGCGATTCTCGTGAGCCTGTTCTCCTGTGCCTCGATTGCGTCGAAACCGATATTTTTCATGTAGCGGACTGCCTCAGCCAGCGCGTAAGCGCCTCCGGCATTGACGGTTCCCGCCTCGAACTTATGCGGAACCTCTGCCCAGACAGCGCCCTCTCTTGTGACAGATTCGATCATCTCGCCGCCGGTGAGGAAGGGTGGAAGCTTCTCAAGAAGCTCTTTCTTTCCGTAAAGAGCGCCGATTCCCATTGGAGCCAGCATTTTGTGACCGGAGAAAGAAAGAAAATCCACACCCAGATCCTGCACGTCAACAGCGATATGCGGAACACTCTGGGCACCATCACCGACCAGGATCACACCGTGGCGGTGGCAGATCTCAGCGAATGTCTTTAAATCATTCCTGCATCCGAGAACATTGGAGATCTGCGTGATCGCGGCGATCTTCGTGTGGTCCGTGATCATGCTCTCCAGACGCTCAGCCGGGATCGTTCCGTCCATGTCGCATTCTAAATATTTTACCGTCGCGCCGTAACGCTTTGCGGCCTGCTGCCACGGAAGAATGTTGCTGTGATGCTCCATGATGCTGACAATGATCTCATCGCCCGGCTTTAACAGGTACTCAGAGAGGGTGTAGGCCGCAAGATTCAGGCTCTCTGTGGCGTTTCTCGTAAACACGATCTCCTCCGGACATGACGCGTGAAGGAAGTCAGCGACCGTCTTTCTCGCGTCCTCATAACATTCCGTCGCCTCTTCACTTAACTCGTAGAGACCGCGGAACGGGTTTGCGTTATATTTCTCATAAAACCGCTTTTCCGCATCCAGAACACATGCGGGCTTCTGGGAAGTCGCCGCATTGTCCAGGTAGATAATATCACGGTTTTTTAACAGCGGGAAATCTTCCCGGATTTTATTTACATCCATTGGAACCCTCGCTTTCTAAGTAGGAGGCAACGTCTGCCTTCGTCTTCTCATCAGGTACGAAACGGAGAACCGCGTCGATCCTTGCTTTCGCCATCATTTTGTAGATCTCGGCGAGAGCCATGCCGCGGCTTTCCAGATAGAATACAAGGTCCTCATCCAGCTTTCCGATAGTGGCACCATGGTTTCCTTCCACATCCTCCTCGGCGCAGAGAATCAGCGGGATCGTCTGGTTGACCACATCGTCGTCGAGAAGAAGAACATCCTCTTTCTCATTTCCGACAGCCCCCGCAGCACCCTTCTTAAAGTCGATGGTTCCGCGGAACAGCTTTCTCGCGTTTTCATGGAGCACGCCGTCGGTCCTGATCTCACTGACGGATTTCTTTCCCTCGTGGAGTGCCACGTAGTTCATATCGAGCACGCAGCCATCGGCAACTGTGTAGGCAATGTCTGCTGTAAAATTACTCTTTTTGCCGATAAGTTCAGCCCTACAGCCGTTGTAGACCTTATCGCCGCCAAGGAATAAGTGGATCACAGAGAGCTTCGCGCCGTCAGCAACCTTCGCCCCGATATCATTCAAAACGGTCTTTGCGTTTTTGGTGCGGATGATCTGGACAAGAGTCACCTTCGCGTCTTTTTCCAGAATCAATTTTGTCTGCACGGCGGAAAGCCCGGTGTGTTCAGACTGGGAGACGGCGGCAGGATTTTCTCCGGCCGTGGTGTCGGTCCCATCAGGAGCGCCGTTTCGTTCAGCTGCCATATCCATGATAACGGTCATATTGCTTCCTTCTTTTGCCAGAATTCCAAAGGTGTTCAGGCTGTGCTCAGAAGCACCGTAGGCAAATCTGATCCGCGCCGGTTTCCCGGAGACATCGCTGTCAGCAGAGAGCAGTACTGCACCCGCGGAACTTTCCTTTACCAGCATATCCATATCGGATCCCATGCCGCCAGCGACATCCTTAAAACGGTCCGGAAGACCGGCCGGGCAGACAGTTTTTTTGATCCCTTCCGGGATCTCAAGGTTTCCTTCATGCGCTCCGGAGACAGAAATCCCGGAGACCGCAGTCTCATTCATTTTCAGCCAGTTCCATGTCTTTGAAGGGAGCTGGTTGATCTTCATGTTCTCCATCATCCAATACTTCCTTTCATTTCCAGATGGATCAGATTGTTCATCTCCACCGCGTATTCAAGCGGAAGCTCCTTCGAGACATTATCGGCGAAGCCGCTGACGATCAGGGCTCTCGCGTCCTCCTCGGAGATACCGCGGGACATCAGATAGAAGACGGCGTCATCGCTGATACGGCCAATCTTTGCCTCGTGTCCGACATCGGCGTCCTTCGTGCGGATATCCATCGCCGGGATCGTGTCGGAACGGGAGATATCGTCGAGCATCAGGGACTGGCAGGAGACAGCGGATTTGCTGCCCTTTGCCTTCGCGGATACGACAACGGAGCTCCGGAAGGTGCTGATTCCGCCGTCCTTGGAGATCGATCTCGTATTTACATAGGAAGAAGTTTTCGGTGCGTTGTGAACGACCTTACATCCGGTATCGAGGTTCTGTCCCTTACCGGCGAATGTGATTCCGGTGAACTCGGATCGTGCGCCCTCGCCGTTCAACACGCTCATCGGGTAGAGGTAGGAAACATGGGAACCGAAGGAACCGGATACCCACTCGATGACTCCGCCTTCCTCGACCTTCGCCCGCTTTGTGTTTAAATTGTACATATTTTTCGACCAGTTCTCGATCGTAGAGTAGCGGAGCTTTGCGTTTTTTCCGATGTAAAGCTCGACACAGCCGGCGTGGAGGTTTGCCACGTTGTACTTCGGTGCGGAACATCCCTCGATGAAGTGTAAGGACGCGCCCTCATCGACGATGATCAGAGTGTGCTCAAACTGTCCGGCACCTGCGGCGTTTAAACGGAAGTAGGACTGCAGCGGGATCTCGACGGAAACTCCCTTCGGAACATAGACGAAGGAACCGCCGGACCAGACAGCGCCATGCAGGGCTGCGAATTTATGGTCATGGGGTGTCACGAGCTTCATAAAGTGGTCCTTTACCATATCGGCATATTTGCCGGTCAGGGCACTTTCCATATCGGTATAGATAACGCCCTGCTCCTCAACCTCCTTGCGGACATTGTGGTAGACGAGCTCGGAGTCATACTGGGCACCTACACCGGCGAGGGAGGTGCGCTCCGCCTGCGGGATCCCAAGCTTTTCGAAGGTGTCCTTGATCTCTTCCGGGACCTCGGACCAGTTCCCCTTCATCTTTGTATTTGCGCGGACATAGGTGGCGATGTTGTCCATGTTCAACCCTTCGATGGACGGGCCCCAGTCCGGAACCTTCATTTCATGATATATTTTTAAGGAGTTCAACCGGAAATCATGCATCCACTCCGGATCATGTTTTTCTTCGGAGATCTTTTCCACAATGTCCTCGGTGAGACCGTTTTTAATACGGTAAGCGTCCTTCTCGTCATTGCGGAAGTCGTACATGTTGCGGTCAACGTCCTCAACATACGTCTTTTCCTTCATTAATCGTTCTCTCCCTTCTCATTTGCGGAAGCGATAAACTGCTCGAAGCCGTTCTCATTGATCTCATCGACGAGAGAACCATCGCCCTCGGCAACCAGGCGGCCGTCTACGAGAACATGGGTCTTGTCCACATGGAGAGACTCCAGGATCCTTGTGCTGTGGGTGATGATGAGGAGCGCGCCGTCCTTGCTCTTCTGGTACTCCTCGATTCCCTTGGAAACGGTGCGGACCGCGTCGACATCGAGACCGGAGTCTGTCTCGTCGAGGATCGCCAGGGACGGATTTAAGAGGAGAAGCTGCAGGATCTCCGCTTTCTTTTTCTCACCGCCGGAGAAGCCGACATTCAGATCACGGAAGCCGTAGGACGGATCCATGTCGAGAACCTCCATGGCTTTCTGGAGTTCTTTATTGAAATCCCAGATACGGATGTTCTTTCCGGTCCTCGCGGAGAGGGCGCTGCGGATAAAGTTGGAGAGGGAGATCCCCGGAACCTCAAGCGGGTTCTGGAAGGAGAGGAACATACCGAGCTTTGCACGCTTGTCAGCGGCTTCTTTCGTGATGTTCTCGCCTCCGAAGAAGATCTCACCGTCTGTCACATGATAGTTCGGGTTCCCCATCAGGGTGCAGCCGAGTGTGGATTTTCCGGCACCGTTCGGTCCCATGAGTACGTGGGTCTCGCCTTTGTTGATCGTTAAGTTGATCCCGTGAAGAATGGATTTCTCTTCCACATCCACGGAGAGATTTTTTACATTTAATAATAGTTCTGACATATCGGATTCCTCCATGTATTTTATATAAGGTAAAAATGTAAGTTTCAGCAATTTCCGGACAGATATGAACCGGCACCGGAGCTGATCTCCGGGATACGTTCCGTCTGCCGGGACTAAACCTAGTTACTTACTAGGTGATTCAATGATATTATACATGTATTGAGAAAAATATGCAAGAAGCAATTCCTACAAACATGCTATGAATTGGTATTTATTCCTGTACAATCCGATATTTCCGGCAAAATCTGCAGGATTCATGAAACTGCAACAATCGGAAAACAATTCTGAAACATGGGCATGGTAGGCTGAGCAAAACAGCGGAAATCACAGACGGGATCGGACCGGAGGCAGGAGTTTCTATACAGAAATTTTGCAAACCTTACGAAAATATAAAATCATTATAAACTGGAAAAACAGATATTGACAGAATGACAGGGTGTCACTATAATGTTGACAGGTTGTCACTTTTACAAAAGAAGGGAAATGTCAGAAATACGTTTTGTGATTTCGACAGAAGGGAGATGGAATTATGCCGACCGAGCGGTTTCTGCGGCTTCCGAAAGAGAAAATTGAAGCAATTCGAATCGCAGCGGCAAAGGAGTTTATAAGAGTGCCTCTGGAGGAGGCGTCGATCAACCGGATCGTTCACGACGCGAATATATCAAGAGGAAGTTTTTATACATATTTTGAAGATAAGCAGGATCTGTTGAAGTGGCTGATCTACGCCCAGGCAGAACAGCATTTTAACAACTATATCGAGCGGCTCCGGGAAAACGGAGGCGACCTTTGGGATATGCTTGAGAATGTGTTCGACCGCGGACTGGATCTTATGGAGCGGGCAGGTCTGATCAATATTTTTCAGAATCTGATCAAGAGCGCAAAGTTCATGGATATTTTCAGGGGTGATCCGGAGTATGACCCGCAGGTATGCCGGGAGAATCAGAGCTTTATGAAGCTATCGATCAGGACAAAGAGCCGATCAGCAGGGAGGCTTTAAATGAGCTGATCGAAATGCATATGGTTGTATTTATGATGTCGCTCAAGCGCTTTTTCCGTGACGGGGAGAAGAAAGAGGAAGCTTCTGAGTATTACAAACGCCATATCCGTATGCTCCACTATGGCATATGTGCATATAGATCAGACAGCAGGGAAGAGGAGCAGCGGTAAGGAATAGAAAAGCTGCCCGCGAAACAGAACATGCGGACCGGAAGAAAGAAAAGAATCCGCAGGAGAGATCAAAAAGCAACAGGTTGCAGAAAATGAGGAGGAACCATGAAGAAAGCAGGTAAGATCGTAATCGGACTTGTATGCGTCGGCGCATTTGGAGTCCTGATGTTCACAAGATTTACGAAAAAAGAAGAGCCGATCGAGGCCGTTCCGAACCCGACCGTCGTCGTCCAGACACCGGAGACAGGAAATATTGAACTTTCCACAGGACTGACAGGTACCGTGGAACCGGCAGATCAGGTATACATTATCCCGAAGGGAAGCGGAGAAGTACTGGAGGTTTATGTAAATCAGGGCGATACCGTACAGAAGGGACAGAAGCTGTTCCGCATCGACAACAAGCAGTTAGACGCGGCAAGGATCACGTTAAATACGACTCAGGTATCCTTAAATGATGCCCAGACATCTGTAAACAGGATGAAGGCGCTCTACGAGAGCGGGGATATTTCCGCTCAGGCCTACGAGCAGGCGGTAAGCGGTCTGTCCATGGCGAAGCTCCAGTATGATTCCGCAAAATTAAACTATGATACCCAGAGCGAGAACACGGTCGTTACCGCGCCGATCGCCGGTGTCTTAGAGCAGTTTGGCGTGCAGGTGCATGATATGTCTGCGGGCGGTTCTGTCGCAGGTGTTGTATCCGGTGCAGGCGGAAAAACACTGACCTTCAACGTGTCGGAGCGTGTCATGAAGGGATTAAATATCGGTGATCCTGTGACGGTGGAGAAGAACGGAACGGATTACAGCGGCGCGATCTCCGAGATCGGCAGCATGGTGGACGCGTCCACAGGACTTTTCAAGGTGAAAGCGACCTTGGGGGACGCGGACGGACTTGCCAGCGGAACGATGGTAAAGGTTTATGTGACAGCGGAGAAGGCGGACAACGTCATGGTCGTTCCGGCAGACTGTGTGAACTACAGCAATGGAGACGCTTACGTGTATACATATGATGCCGCGACATCAACGGCGAAAAAGACTCCGGTGGAAGACGGACTCATCGATTCTGACAAGATTCAGATCGTTTCCGGACTTTCCTACGACGACGAGGTCATCACAAGCTGGTCCAAGGAGCTTTATGACGGCGCCGCTGTGAATATTCAGGGCAGTGATGATGGCGAGGAAACGGAAGCCGACAGCGAGGAGAGCTCTGAAGGAGATACAGACAGTAGTGAGACAACAGCAGAAGAGACTACAGAAGCCGCGGAAACGGCAGCAAAATAAGGAGGCACAAGGAACATGGGACTTACCAAAAAGGTCTTAAAACGGCCGGTCACAACTGTTCTTGTTGTGCTCTGCCTGATCGTATTCGGTCTCAGCTCGATCTTTTCATCCCAGCTTGAGCTGATCCCGGAAATGGAGATGCCGATGCTTATCATCAGCGCAGTCTACCCGGGAGCGAGCCCGGATGACGTGGATCAGCTTGTGATCAGTAAGATAGAGGATGAGATCGGAACGCTTTCCGGTGTCGATTCTGTCACCAGCATGTCTTCGGAAAACTTCGGAATGGTTCTGGTCCAGTATGACTATGACCAGAATATCGATAAAGCCTACGATGACTTAAAGAAAAAGCTGGACGGGATCAAGTCGGATCTCCCGGATGATGTCGATACCCCGACGATCATCGAGATGGATATCAACAGTACACCGTCCATCACCCTCGCAGTCAACAATGACAGCGTGGATAACCTCTATAACTACGTAAATGGCGATATCGTTCCGGAGATCGAAAAGCTGACCTCCGTAGCCAGTGTCGATGTATCCGGTGGCCAGGAGGCTTACATCAAGGCGGAGCTGATCCCGGAAAAATTAAGCCAGTATCATGTGAACATGAATACGATTGTTGCGGCTTTAAAGTCTGCGGACTTTTCCATGCCGATCGGAAGTACCTCCGTTGGAAACAAGGAGCTTTCCGTGACATCCGGAACATCCTTTGACACGATGGAGCTTTTAAAGAAGATCCCGATCACACTGGGTAACGGAAATATCATCTATATGGAAGATGTTGCCAATATCTACAATACCGTTGAGGCAAAGGACAGTATCGGACGTTACGACGGCAAGGACACGATGACGATCGGTGTCAAGAAAAATCAGGACAGCGACCACATTACCGTTTCCAGGGCAGTCCAGGAGACAATGGAAACGTTAAAAGCACAGGATCCGTCTCTGGAGTACGTCGTTGTCAACGATTACAGTGATCAGATCAGCAATTCCTTAAACAGCGTATTCCAGACCATGATCATGGCAGTCATTATCGCGATGTTCATCATCTGGCTGTTCTTCGGGGATATCAAGGCATCCCTGATCGTTGGAACCTCCATCCCGGTATCAATTTTAGCGGCGCTCATCCTCATGAAGGTCATGGGCTTTACGCTAAACGTTATCACCCTGTCGAGCCTGGTTCTCGGCGTCGGAATGATGGTCGATAACTCGATCGTAGTTCTGGAAAGCTGCTTCCGCTTTACGGATAAGGGCGGCGGCTTTGTTGAAACGAGAAAAGCCGCGATCGATGGTACGGCAGCCGTTTTGGAATCCATTATCGGCGGTACCGTTACGACCTGTGTCGTATTTATCCCGTTAGCCCTGATCTCCGGAATGAGCGGACAGATGTTCAAGCCGTTGGGCTTCACGATCGTATTCTGTATGATCGCGTCCCTGATCTCCGCGATGACGCTTGTACCGCTCTGCTACGTGTACTACCGTCCGAAGGAGAAGGAAAATACCCCGGCATCCGGCATCATGAGAGCTCTGCAGAATGGATACCGTTCCCTGATGGAGAAGCTTTTAAAGAAAAAAGCGATGGTCATGGGAACCGCCGTTGTGCTTGTGATCTTCTCCCTGTTCCTTGCGACAAAGTTAAAGACAGAGCTTATGCCGGCAGATGATCAGAGAACGATCGCGGTGACGATCGAGACCCAGCCGGGTCTTAAGATCGAGGAGGTCGATAAGATCCTCCAGAGAGCAGAAGACTATGTGACTCAGGATCCGGATCTTGATTCCTACATGCTCTCCTACGGAAGTTCCGGACTTTCCATGAATATGGGCGGAAGCGGAGCGACCCTGACGGCATATTTAAAGGATGACAGAAGCAGAAAGACGGATCAGGTCATCAAGGAGTGGAAACGTGATATGCAGAAGTGGTCCGACTGCTCCGTGAGCCTCGAGAGCCAGAACTCCATGAGCACCATGTCCATGGGAGCAGCGGAGGATCTCGAGTACATTCTTGTCAGCACACAGTACGATGACTTAAAGAAGGTATCGGATGAGATCGTTTCCGAGCTCCAGAAACGCCCGGAGGCGACAAACATCCACTCTTCCCTTGAAAACAGCGCTCCCCTTGTAAAGATCAATGTGGATCCGGTCAAGGCGGCAGCGGAGGGACTTTCCCCGACCGCCGTTGCTTCCCAGGTATACATGATGGTCAGCGGAACGACGGCAACGACCCTGAATGTTGACGGAAATGATATCGATGTAAAGGTTGAGTACGCGGATGATGAGTACGATACGATCGATAAGCTCCAGGGAATCGTCCTTCCGACAGCGACCGGCGGATCCGTAGCCCTTATGGATATCGCGGATATCGGCTTCAAGGACAGCCCGCAGAGTATCACAAAGAGTGATAAGCAGTATCAGGTGACGATCACCGGTACGCTGACAGAGGGAGCGGACAGCACCACGAAGGATAAGATCCAGAAGGAGGTCATTGATAAGTACTTATCCGGCACGATCTCCATGCAGGAAAACACATCCACAAAGATGATGAACGAAGAGTTTGCGTCCCTGGGACAGGCGATCGCCACAGCCGTATTCCTCGTATTCGTTGTAATGGCTGCACAGTTCGAGTCACCGAAGTTCTCCATCATGGTGATGACAACGATCCCGTTCGCCCTGATCGGTTCCTTCCTGTTCTTATGGTTAGTGGACTGCCCGATCAGCATGACCTCCCTGTTAGGCTTCTTAATGTTAGTCGGAACGGTAGTAAACAACGGTATTTTGTACGTCGATACGGCGAACCAGTACCGGGCAACGATGGACTTTAAGGAGGCGGTCATTGAAGCCGGCGCGACCCGTATGCGCCCGATGTTCATGACAACACTCACGACGATCGTGGCAATGATCCCGATGGCGGCGGCTTACGGAAATGCCGGTAAGACGATGCAGGGACTCGCACTTGTGGATGTCGGCGGACTGATCGTCTCTACAGCGATGGCACTTCTTGTTCTTCCGGTCTTCTATGTGATCATGAGCGGAAAGAATACGGATAAGGAAGAAATCGTTGACGTAGATTAAGCTTTGAACATTGAAAGCGGATCCCTGCAGAGTCTGCAAGAGACGGCCGCTGCCCGGTCGGGAGGCGGTCAGCCGGAATGCGGAATGCTCTGCGGGGCTTCCTGCTTTTGGAAGCGGAAGCCGGGGTGAATAAAATTGCCACCGGATTGCCGTATTTGGAAAGAAAATGTAAGAGAAATGTTATTGCGTTTCTGCGATGAAATCGTTATGCTCATAGATGGAGGGAAACCTATGAGACAGAATCAATGGAAAAAGGCAGGTCTGACCGTGCTCTCAGCCGTTTTTATGGGAAGTCTTTCCCTGGCGGCAGCGGGTACCGGAATTCCTGCGTTAGCTGCGACGAAGGATGTCGCGGTCACAGAATATGACGAAGCAGCGCTTGAAAAGTTTAAGGACAATACCCTGGAATACTGGGAGCTCCCGGGACTGATCGAGAGGTATAATACGGATTATCAGAACCAGCTGCAGAAGTATTATTACAATCCGGGCGGATCCACGGGCCTTACAAAGGACCAGATGTTAGCGCTGGCGGCGGATCTCCGCGCGGAGGCGGATGAGCTGGAGAAGGACGCGGATGATCTGAAAAATGACAGCTCGACCCGCAGCGAATATAAAGAATATAGGACAAACATGCATGCCCTGCGCGCTTATGCGCAGCAGCTGGAAGATACCGCAAATGGAAAAAAGAACGGCGGCTCAGCACTCCGCGGACTTCGTATCGCGAGAAATGAGAAGACAAAAACCGCAAGGGAAGCGATGCGCACTTATGAGACATTAAAGGATCAGTATGATATTGCTGTCTTAAATCAGGAGATCGCAAAGCAGAATTATGAGGCGGCACTGAAGAAAAAAGATCTCGGAATGATGTCAACGGAAGATGTTCTGACCGTAGAAGATGCCTTAAATTCCGCAAACGGAAGTGCGCTTCAGGCGGCATCCAGTCTAAACAGCCAGAAGCAGACGCTGATCACGATGTTAGGCTGGGAGTACAACGCGGACCCGGAGATTACAAAGGTTCCGGAACCGGATCTCACGGTGATCGATTCCTTCGATCCGAAGAAGGACGAGGCGAAGGCCATCGAGATGAACTATACGCTGTATGATACAAGAATGGCAAAGGCCAGTTCCTCCGGCGGAGCAGTAAAGAAAGCCAGAAATATCAAGGACCAGGAAGATTCTATCCGTTCTTCCCTGGATCTTATGTACCAGGACGTAAAGCAGAAACGGAAAGCCTACGAGGCATCTGAGACGCTTTACGGAGCCGCAAAGGCCGACAAGGCAGCTGCTGACAGGAAAAATGCCCTCGGAATGATGAGCCGCCAGGAATACCTCCAGGCGGAGTCCGCATGGCTTTCCAGTGAGGCATCCCACACAGCGGCAAAGCTCGACCTTACAGGAGCAATCGAAAACTATCAGTGGGCGCTTGAGGGACTTCTCGATATCGGTTCCTCATCGCAGAGCTAAAGGAGAATCAGAATGAAAAGAAATTTGACAGGACGTGTGATTCCGGCAGCACTTGCGCTTGCGCTTGCGGCAGCGCCTGTGAACGCTTTCGCAGCGACGAAGGCGGTTCAGGCGACCGGTGTTGCGGATGAGAACGGATTTATATCCCAGCCGGGAAATGAGTACGATGACGCGACGATGAAGAAGCTCGCGGATAACATGCTGGAATATGACGAGATCGGGAAGCTTGTTGAGGTCTACAGCCCGACGTTTAAGACAGTGAAAGAGACATATTCCGATAAGAAGGACGCAGCAAAGGATGTCGTGAAGCTGAAATCAAAATTACTGGATAGTTCGGGAGAGCTTGCGGATACGGCAAGTACACTGAAAGGCTCTCTTGACGCAGCCAAAGAGATGATCGGTAAAGTTCCGGCAATGACTCCGACAAACTACGCACAGCTCTATTACAGTTCAGAACTCATGGACTACCAGGCAGACGCAATTGCGCTGCAGGGCGACAGCCTGGAACAGGTATCCCCGGAGCAGATGCATATCAAGCTTGTGGACAGCACCCGCGCGGCGCTGACCGCCGGCGCCCAGAGCGCCATGATCGGCTACAAGCAGTTAAAGCTCAACGAGGAGAGCTTAGAGAGCGGACTCACACTCTTAGAGGCAGTCTACCAGCCCACCCAGAACCAGGCAGCCAACGGTCTTGCGACCCAGAGCCAGGTCCTTTCCGCGAGACAGCAGCTGGAGTCCACCCAGGCAACGAAACTGACACTGACATCCAGTGAGCAGAAGCTCCGTCAGACCCTCTGCACGATGCTCGGATGGAAGTATGACGCAAAGCCGGAGATCAAGGATGTCCCGGCAGCTGATCTCACAAGGATCGACGGAATGAACCCGGAGAAGGACAAACAGGCGGCGCAGGACAACAACTTTACGATCCGATACAACGTGCTGGACCTCGACAACAAGGACGCAGGCTCCGTCGAGTACCAGAACTTACAGCGCACGATCAAGCAGGAGAAGGAAGAAGTCGCGTCCTCCCTCGTAAACCTTTACAACGACGTTCTCCAGAAGAGAAACGAGCTCCAGACAGCAAAGGCAACTTACGAGCTGGAAAAGACGAAGATGGAGACTGCCGAGAGAAAATGGCAGTTAGGAACCATCGGACGCCTTGAGTATATGCAGCAGCAGAACTCCTTAAAGACAAAGGAGATCGCGGTGAAGACCGGAGACCTCTCATTGTTCCAGGCGGTGGAGACCTATGACTGGGCGGTTAAGGGAAACTTAAGTCTTAGTCAGTAAGCTGCGGATGCGCTGAAAATAGTTCAACGATCCGAAAACGGACTTTCACAGTGGGCAGGGAAGATGTTTCCTGCTCACTTTTTTTACCCGAAGTTTTGGCAGTATTATCAGGGGTGGCTGCAGAGGCGATAGCTGTATGGGAAGTGTGTTCGCCAGTGGCCGCTGGGCTGGTGCTTTTCAGGAAACAGGCCGGTCTTGCCTTTAGCAGCGACTGAAAATCGTCCTCCGGGATCAGATTTTTCAACATTTCCTTCGATTCCTCCGGCATCGACGCATGAACGCTGTCCGTGTAGCATAAGGATGGGTACAGAACGCACCAGAAGTTGTGCCCGGCACCGTTCCCGATGGTCACCCGGACGGCTTCATACATCCCGGCGGGAAATGTCATGTCCCCGTAGGTGCGCACCGGAAACCTGCAGGTCTCGATCCCCACATGTACAGCGTAATCATACCCGAAGCTGTGGATAAAGTCTTCTGCTGCGGCTTCCAGTGTGGAAGATTCAGACAGGATATATGCTTTCAGCTCCTCTTTTCCGGCGATCTGACCCGCGGCGGCCCCGTCCCGGATCTTTTCCAGAAGAAGATCCTTCACCCGAAGCTTTAACGCCTGGTCTTTGGCGGAATCACTGTTCGCGAGAACATGGAACCGCAGGATCTTTGGGGCAATATCCGCCGCCAGAGCCTCGTCCCGCGCCCGGATGCCGGACATGGAAAGAAGAAAACAGATCAAAAAACACAGGAAAGAGAGACTGAGCTTACAGGTTCGTTTCATAGATACACCTTCTTTGCTTTTTACTTTTTATGTCAGAGGCAAATGTTATTTCCTGTTTGTAATTATTACCAGTTGTGCTATAATCTAAACGATAACATGTCAAAACAGCCCGTCCAGTGCCAGTGCATCGGGGGAAATGATTCGGGTGCACAGTGGTCCTGTAAGGAATCTGCCGGCTTTGCTGACCGGGATCACGCGCCAAATCTCACGGACGTTCGACTTGAATAGAAAATCAGAGAGGAATCAAAAAAAACATCATGGAAAAGAAAAATATCGTTGTCCTGTTTGGCGGACAGTCATCTGAGCATGTAGTATCCTGTATGTCTGTACAGAATGTGGCAGCAAATATCAATGAGGAGAAATATAATGTGATCCTCGTCGGGATCACGGAGGACGGACACTGGGTAAAGGTGGACTCCTTAAGCCAGGTCAAAGATGATACCTGGAGAGAGTCAAAAACTGGGGCGGTGCTGTCTCCGGACGCAAAGGAGAAATGCCTGATCGTCACAGAGAACGGATCTTTTGAGAAGATTCCGGTGGATGTGGTATTCCCGGTCCTTCACGGTCTCTACGGTGAGGACGGAACCGTACAGGGAATCCTTGAGCTTGCGAAGATCCCGTACGTCGGCTGCGACGTTCTCGCTTCCGCGGTATCGATGGATAAGCTTTCCACAAAGCGCATGGTAAGCGGACTCGGCATCTGTCAGGCAGCTTACGTTTCCGTTATGAAAGCGGAATTAAAGGATATGGATGCGGTTATCGCGAAAATCGAAAAAGAGATCCCATATCCGGTATTTGTAAAGCCGTCTAACGCCGGTTCCTCCAGAGGTGTTACAAGAGCAGACAACCGAGAAGAGCTGATTACCGGTTTAAGGGAAGCGGCTGACAATGACCGCCGTATCCTCGTAGAGGAGATGATCGTGGGCCGTGAGATTGAGTGCGGCGTATTCGGTGACGGTGATTCCACGAAAGCCTCCGGAGTGGGTGAGATCCTTGCTGCGGCTGAGTTCTATGATTTCGACGCGAAATACTACAATGCGGAGTCCAAGACCGTCGTTGACCCGGAGCTTCCTGACGGAGCCACAGAGCGTGTCCGTGAGGCTGCCGTTAAGATCTTTAATGCAGTGGACGGCTACGGCTTATCCCGCGTGGATTTCTTTGTAAAAGCAGACGGAACGGTCGTATTCAATGAGATCAATACACTTCCTGGCTTTACCGCCATCAGCATGTATCCGATGTTATGGGAGGCAAGAGGTGTAAACAAGAGACAGCTGATCGACGATCTGATCGATCACGCGTTTCGGAGATATGAGAGATAAAAATGTTCACAGCGGTCCGTGCCTGAAGCCGTGCGGACCGTTCAAAATGATATATCAGGGGAGATTTACATGACAAAGGATATTTTAGTCCGTGTCCGGGGGGTACAGACGATCGGTGAGGAAGAGGACACGGTCGAGATGATCACCCCGGGGACGTATTATGTGAAAAACGGCAAGCAGTATCTGATCTATGATGAGTCGCTTGACGAGACGGGCACACTGACCCACAATACGGTGAAAGTGATGGAGAACCGGATCGAGGTCATGAAACGCGGACTTGTGGAGAGCCACATGATCTTTGAACCCGGAAGACGGACGACAGCAAACTACCGGACGCCGATGGGACTGTTCCTGATGGGGATCACGACTTCCCTGCTTGAAGTTGAGGAGGACGAAGAGTCCATTCTTCTAAGAATCAAATATTCCATGGAGATGAACGGGGAGTATGCATTCGACTGCAGTACAGAAATTCTGGCATCATCGAAAAAGGATGAAGTGCTGGGAATTTCAATATAGAGAAAAGACTTGATATGGGGATGTTGAAAGGGTTACACAAATACGCATTTCCTGACAGCTCAGGGAGATGACAAAAAAGAAAGGACGCAGCTGGCCTGTAGATCGTATTCGGAGAAATAGCGGTCGAAAGAACAGCTGTGAGAGGACAAACGATGTATGGAGAGTTTTTTAGTCGCGGTTAATGCGGTCATCCCGTTCTTCTGTTATCTGGCGCTCGGATATACGATGAAGATCAGAGGAGTTGTGAAAGAGGAATTTTTACAGAAGCTGAACCAGATGGTCTTCCGGGTATTTTATCCGTTTATGACCTTCTACAATATTTATAAAGCCGATGCCGAGTCGCTTCCGAGACCATTGCTTTTGATTTTCACGGGTGCAAGTATCCTGATCGTGGAAGCTCTCCTGATCGTGATCATTCCGAAGATCGTAAAGGAAAACCCCAGAAGAGGCGTTATCATCCAGGCGATTTTCCGAAGCAACTTTGTTCTGTTCGGACTGCCGCTCACGATCGCGGTATTCGGAGATTCAGCGGCATCGATCGCGGCTATGATGGTTACGGTCGTTGTGTCGATCTACAATACCACATCGGTATTTATTCTTGAAATGTTCAACGGAGAGGGAAAATCAGATATTAAGAAGACACTGAAGGCGGTGGCAACGAATCCGCTCCTGCAGGGTGCCATTGTGGGTCTGATCTTCTTTTTCCTCGGGATCAAGCTTCCGGGAAGTCTTGTGACCCCGATCGCAGCGTTCTCCAATATGACTTCTCCGCTGGCGATCTATGTGCTCGGTGGAACCTTACAGTTTAAGGCAATCCGGAAAAACCTCAAATATCTGGTTCCAACGCTTACCTGCAAGCTGTTTATCCTTCCGGCGATCATTATCGCGATCGCTTACGCCTTTGGACTTCGTAGACTTGAGCTGTTCCTTCTGATCGCTGTCTACGCGACACCGGTTGCAGCCGCATCCTACCCGATGGCGCAGAATATGGGCGGTGACGGAGAGCTTGCCGGACAGTTTGTCGTGATCAGTACGGCGGTGTCCATGTTTACACTGTTCTTATGGATCTTCTTTATGAAGTCTGTAGGATTGATTTAAAATCAAATAAAAAAGCCCTGTCTTCTGGATGAAACTAAATTCATCAGAAGAGGGGGCTTTTTTATTTTGCAGAAAAATAAATTTTTGGAGCTGAC
>OGEK01001359.1_pt1 | contig 17083 bp, 16 predicted proteins | sample 1570641 | NCBI WGS metagenome assembly OGEK01 (sample SAMEA2582136, study PRJEB24529) | metagenome | biome: Human gut stool | place: China | collected 2011
TGGGCTATGACACCAAAACAGAAGTTTGTGGACATGGTTTCCGCTCTATGGCCTGTAGTGCCTTAATCGAATCCGGCTTATGGTCAAAAGATGCTGTTGAGCGTCAGATGAGCCATCAGGAGCGTAACCATGTTCGCGCCGCTTACATCCATCTTGCTGAACATCTCGATGAGCGTAGGCTAATGCTACAGTGGTGGGCTGACTATCTTGATGCCAATCTTAACGATATGGTAAGGCCATTTGAGTTTGCCCACAGGTGATCGTTTTGAGTTTGAAATCCAAGGCTAACCGCTTGATAACCCATCACATAACAGTATATAACTCTTTGTTTTAAATATGAATGAATAGCCATCATTGGTTGATGGCTATGACTTGATACCGTAGAATGTTTACCAATTTCAGGCACCGATTTCCCGTGACCTCATGACGGATACTTTTTATGAAAAAAATAACTTCTGATATGACAGAACTACAATCAATGAATATAACTGAAGATAATATCAGCAAACTTAACTCTTTGTTTCCTGAAGCATTTAATGAAAACGGCATTGATTTTAACGTTTTAAAACAGCTTTTGGGTGAAAATGTAGACGAAAAAGAAGAACGCTATGGCCTGAACTGGCATGGTAAGCGTCAGGCTCGTCAGCTTGCTCTTACCCCTTCCCGTGGCACCTTACGCCCATGTAAAGATGAAAGCGTTGATTGGGATAACACCAAGAACCTCATGATCGAGGGTGATAACCTTGAAGTGTTAAAGCTTCTTCAAAAAAGCTACACTGGAAAAGTTAAGCTTATATATATTGATCCTCCTTACAACACCGGGAAAGATTTTGTTTATCCTGATAACTTCCAAGATAATATGAAAAATTATCTTGAAATCACAGGACAAACAGAAGAAGGTGTCCGGGTAAGTACAAATGCAGAAACCAGTGGGCGTTATCATACAGACTGGTTAAATATGATTTACCCACGATTAAAGCTTGCTAGAAACTTGTTGAAAGAAGATGGGGTTATTTTCATATCAATAGATGATAGTGAACAAGCAAATTTAAAAAAAATATGCGATGAAATATTTGGCGAGGAAAACTTCCTTGCATGTATCGCATGGGAAAAAAGATATACTCGTAGTAATAATGCCAAAAGATTTTATTCATTAAAAGACTCGATCTTATGCTATAGGAAATCTGATGCATTAGAGTATGTTAAAGAAGCAAGAAATGAAAAATCAGACTCTAATTATAGCAATCCAGACAATGACATCAGGGGGGACTGGACGACATCTTCATACATAAACCCCGCAACCAAGGAACAGCGTCCAAATTTAGCCTATGAAATAACCAGACCATTAAATGGCGAACAAGTCACGCATCCAACTCATGCTTGGAAGTATAGTATAAATGAACATTTGAAACATGTTGATGAAAAAAGGTTGTGGTGGGGTAAAGATGGTACTGCACAGTACCCAAGATTGAAATTATTTTTATCTGAACAGACAGATGGTTTAGTGCCGATTGATTTATGGAGTTATAAAGATGCCGGAACTACTGATGAGGGAGGCAGTGAAATAAAAGCACTTTTTGATAAGGTTGTTTTTGACACACCAAAACCTAAAAAATTAATTAATAAAATGCTATCAATAGCAACCAACAATGAATCCAATGATATAGTTCTAGATTTTTTTTCAGGTTCAGGAACTACTGGACACGCGGTAATTGAGAAAAACACGGAAGATAATGGAAATCGTAAATTTATTTTAGTACAACTTCCTGAGGTTTTATCTGAAGAAAATAGAGATCAGAAAGTAGCTGCTGATTTTTGCGATTCGATACTAAAACCTAAAACAATAGCTGAACTGACCAAAGAGCGCCTGCGTCGTGCAGGTAAAAAAGTTCGTGAAGACAATCCAGAATGGAAAGGAGATGTTGGTTTTCGTGTTTTCAAACTCGATACATCTAATATCCGTCCGTGGGAAGCCACAGCAGAAACCATCTCAGAACAGATTGACGCTTATGTAAGCCCAATCCTTGATGGCCGTAGTGAAGAAGATTTGCTTACAGAGTTGATGCTTAAGCGTGGCATTGACCTGAGTGTAAACATTGAAACCCGTCAGTTTGATGGATTAACCGTTTCTTGCGTTGACGGTGGCAAATTGTTTACCTGCTTTGCTAAACAAATCCCTGCATCTTCAGTAGAAAAACTGACCAAGGGGATCATCGACTGGCATAAGAGTTTAAAGGCTGGCAAAGATACTGTCTGCTATTTCCTTGATGACGCATTTGAAAATAACGTTGCTAAAACAAATCTTTGCGCCATTCTGGAACAGCATGGCCTGACTAACCTGCACAGCCTGTAAGGAATGAGATGAAACTACATTTTGAATCTGACCTTACCTATCAGCAAAACGCCATAACTTCGGTCTGTGATTTGTTTGAAGGGCAAGAGAAATGGGAAAGCGAAATGACTGTGCTGGCCCCAGCACAGGGTGCACTCTCATTTGAAGGCGCAACAGGTTCAATGCCTATAAACCCACAGATACCCGAAGATGATGTTCTGCTGAAAAACTTAAACAATGTTCAGTTGAAGAATCAGCTTCCACCTTCACCAGTGCTAGACAGCCATGACTTTACTGTCGAGATGGAAACAGGGACAGGTAAGACGTATGTTTATCTTCGCACCATGCTTGAGTTGAATAAACGATATGGCATGAGCAAATTTATCATCGTAGTTCCTTCCGTTGCCATCAAGGAAGGCGTTTATAAAACACTACAAATTACTGAAGAACATTTCAAAAGCCTTTATGCGGGAGTTCCATACCAATACTATCTGTATGACTCGTCAAAACCTGCGGATGTGCGAAATTTTGCAACCAGCTCTGTTATGCAGATCATGGTAATGACAGTTGGTGCGATTAACAAAAAAGACGTTAATAAGCTCTATCAGCCCAGTGAAAAAACGACCGTTGACGATATGGATAAACCAATCGATCTGATACGTGCTACACGTCCAATTATTATTGTCGACGAACCGCAAAGTGTGGATGGTGGCTTAAATGGTGCAGGTAAAACCGCACTTGATGCTATGCACCCAATGTTCACCATACGCTATTCAGCGACACATGTGCATAAACATCATATGGTGTATCGCCTCGATGCCATTGATGCCTATAATCAAAAACTGGTCAAACAGATCGAAGTTGCCGGGCTTGAAGTCCAGAATGCAAGCAATAGCCCCTATGTAAAATTGGTCAGTATTAACAGTAAGAAAAATAACATTAACGCGACTGTTATTGTTGATTTAGCCGATAAAAAAGGGATCGTGAATCGGTCAGAGATTACCGTGTATGACGGTACGACACTTGATGACGAAACGGGGCGTGATATTTATCAGGGATACAGGATAAGCGAAATCAGAACAGGCAAGGAAGGTTATCTTACACTGGAAACGCCTTCTAATACATATTATATGAAAGTAGGTGATGTCGTGGGTGATATTGACCCGATGCTCATCCAGCGTCATATGATTAGGCGTACAATTCGTGAACATCTTGATAAAGAACTTCGCCTGAATTCTCAGCAAATCAAGGTTCTCACCCTGTTCTTCATTGATAAGGTTGATTTCTATCGCCAGACTAATGAAGAAGGACTTCGTGAACCGGGTGAATATGCTCGTATCTTTGAAGAAGAATATCTAAAAGCGATCAAAAGCCCCGCATATAAAGATTTGCTCCCTTCTCATCCAGAACATGCTAAAGACGTTCATGATGGTTATTTCTCCATTGATAAAAAAGGTGGATGGGCTGAAACAACCGAAAGCAATAATGCAGGCCGCGAGAATGCGGAACGCGGTTATAACCTCATCATGAAAAATAAAGAGAAGCTTTTGAGTTTCTCGAATCCGGTGAGGTTTATTTTTTCACACTCTGCTTTGAAAGAAGGCTGGGATAACCCCAATGTATTCCAGATCTGTAGCCTTCGAGAGATGGGAAGTGAACGAGAACGTCGTCAAACATTAGGGCGTGGTCTTCGCCTGTGTGTTAACCAAGAGGGTGAACGTGTTCGTGATGACAGCATTAACATTCTGACTGTCGTTGCCAGTGAAAACTATGAAGCCTATGCCGAACGACTACAGAGCGAAATTGAGAACGAAACAGGCATCCGTTTTGGTATCATCGAAAAAGATGCGTTTGCACATCTGATCTTCTCTGATTCCCCGCAAGGTTTAGGTATCACCGGTTCACATGAGATTTGGTCTGAACTACAAACTGAAGGTTATCTTGAAAAATCGGGAAAAATCACCAAAGCCCTGAAAGAAGTATTATTCGAAAACACTTTTGTTGTTAGTGAGAAGTATGCCTCACTACAGGAACAAATTGAAACTATCCTGCGTAAATCAGCAGGGCGACTCAATATAAACAATGCTGATGAGCGTAAAACAATCAAATATCGGAAAGAAGTCTTAAACAGCCCAGAATTCAAAGCGTTATGGCAGCGCATTTGTCAAAAAACGCTGTACCGACTAGCATTTGATGAAGAAGAATTGATTAAATCCTGTACGAAATCACTTTCTGAAATGCAGCCTGTAGCAAAAGCAATGGTCAGTTTCAGCAAAGCAACAATCAAACAAAGTCAATCTGGCCTTGATGTCAAAGCTCAGTCTAATGGGACAACAAGCGCTGTAATAGATGTTGCAGAGAAGCCACTGCCAGATATTCTTGGTGTTCTACAGGAAAAAACCGGACTGACAAGACGCAGTTTAAGCACCATCCTGAAAGAGAGTGGAAGACTCGCTGATTTTGCTAAAAATCCACAGCAGTTTATCAGTGAAGCTATAGGCCGAATCAACTACTGCAAACGCCTGTCAATTGTTGATGGTATTAAATATTATCCACTAAAAGGAGAGGTGTATGCGCAAAGTCTCTTTATGGATAAAGAGCTAACAGGATATGCCCGTAATCTTTTTGAAACCTCGTCTAAGTCAGTTTACGAATATGTTCCTAAAGATTCTGAAGTCGAAAGCCGTTTCGCTCAGGAACTCGAAGAACAGGATGAAGTTAAGCTTTATGTGAAGCTTCCCGGTTGGTTTAAAATCCCGACGCCACTGGGAACCTACAATCCTGACTGGGCCTTAGTTATTGAAGACAATGGTGAAGAACATATTTACTTTGTTGTAGAGACAAAAAGTAAACACATTGGTCTTGGTAATGAAGAAGATGCGAAAATTACTTGTGGCAATGCTCATTTTATCTCACTCAAAGATCAGAAGCTTAATCCTGCGAGATATATGCTCTCTACAACCATAAATGATGTGTTAAGCAGTATATAAAATGGAAAAGGGCCTTAAGGCCCTTTCCTTTTCCCTTAAAGGGAACTCTCCATTGGAGAGAATACATATCCCCACACTTGGGGCAAATAAATCAGCCCATTGGGCTGTAAACTACTCCCCATATATGGGGCAATCAGACACTTCATGAAGTGAATGTTCTCAAGGAACCCTTATTAAGTACAACATTAAATGTAGATTGTCAAATATATTTTAATATTTATTAAATATATATTTGCTATCACCAATCACAATAAATTTATTCCTCCATAGTTATAAGATCAAACCAAGTTCCTAATATCTTATCTTTTTATATCTCATGGTATATATCTGAATGTCAAAACATGGTATAAAACAACCAGAGAGCATTTTTATAGGCTGCTATTAGTTGACTCTCCTTTCCCCTTTGCTGTTTCCTATAAAAGAGCCAGAGATAGATAATAGCATTTATATTTCTATCCTATTCACTCTGGATCGATCGGCTCACAGCTTATTAGGGCGCTCGGAACATCAACATAGGATAAAATACCTACCATTTAAATAAATCATAAGATGATACATGTCAAACTAACGCATAAATTTATGCGTTAGTTTAATCTTGCTTATCTGCAATGATAATTTTCGATGACTGTAATACCAGTCATAATATTAAGTATTTAACCACCTCTTCTACTTTACAGTCCACAGTTTTAGCTACTTAAGCAACCTTGGATAAAGAATTTTCTTTTGTCTTAAGGCGACTCAGGCGATTTTGTGCTTATGTTATTTTCGGTTTATAGGTTTCTGTTCTTGGTATTTAAAACTGTAAATTAATAGAAACGCGCACCTGAGGCACCGCATCGCAAGTAAATATCGGCATCGATTTCGACTTGATTTTCTGGATTGACGACAACTACCAGATACTTAAACGGGAAGTTCTATAATTCTTATCCGTTAGGGTATTTTGTGCTATAGTATTAATTCTCAGTTAACATTGTATCTCAAGGTGAGCATGAAAAACAATTTAGCAACTTGGATTTCCTTCTTGATTTTCTTTTTACTGATCTTTATTGTTCGATGGTGTTTGCTTCCCGATTATTTAAAAATTTCAGGATTAACATTTCTATTATTATTCGTTTTGAGTTTATTCACTTACATCATCCTTATGAACTGGATTGTTAAATTATCTACTCAAAACAAAGTCATAAGTTATTTCAAAAAAGGAAATGACTTAACAAAGCCACAAAGAAATTTATTCTTTTTTTCCGGTTTTATTGTCGGGATTATCATTCTGAAGTTTTTTTAGTTTCTCTTTTAGTCCATCAACTTCATCTCTTGTCCACAGATGATTCAATATTGCGGTTAGCCCCATAAGGCTAACCCCTAACAAACCTATTTCGAAAAATGATAAATACATATTAACCTCGCTTAAATTTATAAAAAATAGTGACCAGAAACTTATTCCTGCCTACCCACCATATCCTCAAGAAATCTTTTCCCTCGCAATTTAATTCTTGCTTTAGCCTCCGCATTGATATTTGAAGCTTGTAATAACACCCCCAATACAAACTCCTTATCGACATCTTCTACTTTAAAGCCAACAGCTTTAGCTACTTCAGCACCAAGGATGATCTTCAGGCGTGTCTCAGCGCTCTTGGATAAAGATTTCTCTTTGGTCTTGAGACGATTCAAACGCATCTGTGCTGAGGCTATTTTTTGTTTAATTGTTTTTTCTGTTCTAAGCTTTTTACCTTCTTTATTTTTCATGAATACATTATCTTCTTTTTCCACTACAAACCCCTTTTATATTATTTAATTCGTTAATTCATAAATTAACTCGTTTTATGATTAAGTAAAGGTAATGGAAGAAAGATATTTTATATTGTCTAGTTATATTAAACATCTGAAAGATTGAGACAAGGTTGTTGAAAGATAAAATTTGAGTGTTTCTGATAAATAGTATTCGGGTAAGCTAGCTCACCCGAATGTTTTGCTAATTACTTTTTAGACAGCTTCTCTAATACCTGCATTAACAGGGCAGTGATAACGAAGCAAAGTTGAAGCCCCATATACATGATTATTTTATCATTAGGAATATTCTTTGACTCCATAAAAACACCCAATAAATGGATAGTAGATATTGAAACTACTGAAAAGAAAACCTTATTTTTTAGAGATTCCACATCCATCTTGCCTATCCATGACAACTCATTATCTGCCCCTTTTACATTCAACCGTGAGACAAAGTTTTCATAGCCGGAAAAAATCACCATAACAAGCAATCCCCCGATCAGAACGAAGTCGATAAGTGATAGGAGGCTAAGTATTATTTCTTCATTGTTGTAATGGGCTACATTCAACACTATCTCATACAACTCTACAAAGAATTTATAGGCTAAAACTATCAGACTGGCAGATAGTCCCAGATATACCGGAGCCATTATCCATCTTGCTCCAAATAAGATACGCGTAAATAAATTGCCCATAAAAATCTCCTGTTTAGTAACCATGACTAACTGCCAACTTATTGATTAAATTACTATTACTTAACTATCGTTTTTCTTGAAGATAAGAACCATTTCAAATGAAAGCGGGTATCTTCTTGACCTGACACAATATGTCATTATATTTGATAAAATAAAAATAATGTTGCGAACACTGGCAACCGTGAACGTGCTCTACAAAGAACTGTTACTTTTATACCAAAAACGAATAAAAGAGGGATTCTCTATGAAGTTATGGAACAAAACGATTTTGGCTGCAGCAATAACCCTTCTCATCGCTGGTTGTGATGACGCGGATAAGAAAGTGGATAGCAACCTTAATCAAGCTAAGGAAGCCGCCAGCCAGATTAAAGATGCTGCTGCTGACAAAGCTTCATCCATTAAAGACGAAGCGGATAAGCATATTGATGCTGTTAAGCAGGAAGCCAATAAGCAAGCAGATCAACTCACTGAAAAGGCAAAATCCATCAAAGCAGAAGCTGACGCTAAAGCACAATCTTTAGCTGATCAGGCTAAAGCGAAAGGAGATGAAGTTAAAGCCGATGCTAAACAAAAAAGCGATCAAGTAGTAGAGAAGGCTGAACAGATTAAGGCACAAGCCATCTCCGGTGCTAACGAGCTGGCAACTGATGCTGCAGCTAAGACCCAAGAAATCAAAGACAGCATGAAAAAGGATAATACCCCAGCACAAGCTGATTCTACCCCAACTGAAAATAAACAGTAATTACAGGAGCCAATATGGGTATTTTATCTTGGATTATCTTCGGCCTCATCGCTGGTATCATCGCAAAATGGATTATGCCGGGTAAAGAAAACGTAGGGATTATCGTCACCATTATTCTGGGGATCGTCGGTGCTGTTGTAGGAGGCTACATTAGCACGTTCTTCGGATTCGGTAAGGTTGATGGGTTCAACTTTGGTAGCTTCGTCGTGGCAGTAATTGGCGCTATCGTTGTTCTATACATCTACAACAAAGTTAAAAGCTAAAGTTATAAAAAGGGGCATAGGCTATGCCCCTCTTACAAAGGCAAGGACTTAAACATGGAATATTACGGGATTGTTCTGCTAAAGTTTGTTATCGGGTTTGTTGTTGTCATATCTCATCTGAACTTTTCTGGCAAAACCCAGCTTTCACAAATGACTCCAGTTGACTTCATTGGGAACTTTGTTCTTGGCGGGATTATAGGTGGTGTTATATATAGTGATGCTATACCTATGCATCAATACATCATTACATTGTTTATTGGTGTTGCTCTTATTTCTTTACTCAATTGGGTAAGTAAACACGTCTGGTTTTTCAGGTCATTTACCATTGGTGAGCCAATCCCGATCATTAAAGACGGAAAGTTTTTGATGGAAAATATACTCAGGCGTCGAAATAAAATAGATATCATCAATGTCGCGTCTCAACTCCACTCTCAGGGCGTACATTCATTTCAGGAAATACGCTACGCACAAATAGAGCCAAGTGGTTCTCTGTCTGTGGTTTGCGAAGGCGGTAAAATGCCGTCAATAATTCTTATGAAAGATGGAAGAGCACGCCTTTCAGAACTCAGCGGGATTGAGAAAGACGAAGAGTGGCTCGATAACCTACTCAAAGAATCTGGAATAGAAAGAGAACAGGTATTCATCGCAGAGTTCTGGGATGGAGAAATTACATTTATCCTCAAAGATGGGAAAGTGAAGCGAAATCAACATTGAGACTTAAAGTATAAGCTGCAATTCATTTCTTTTACATGACTAACAGGTAAGAACTATGACTATCACAGCACGCCTTGGAGGCCGTACACTTCTTGGTGAAGGAACTTACATTATCCCATCAACTGAAACTTTATCTGTTTCGGTAAGCTTAACACCTGAAAAATTCCCGAAACTGGCAGAAGTAAAAACCTTAACACTCAATGTTGAATACAATGACTCAGTAGAAAAGCAAACGGTCTTTTTTTCACCTGATGGTGAAAATAGCTCGAAAATGACTCTTTGCAACTGGAATAATAGTTTAGGGACCACGCTAAACACATTGTATCCACTGATGAATATTGAAGGAAAAATGGTTGAGCTTTGCCTCTATAATGTGAGGGTGGGAGAAACAAACGTTTTGACTCTCCAGTTCTGGCTTCCAGTACTATAATTTTTGATCAGTATCAGTGTAATAAAAACCTTTGAAAGGAGTTAATATGGCTGGTTGGTTCGAATTAGATAAAAGCGTCAATAGTCAGTATAAATTTGTTCTCAAAGCTGGTAATGGAGAAGTCATCCTGACCAGTGAACTTTACACATCCAAAAGTGCTGCAGAAAATGGCATCGCATCGGTTCAGGCAAACTGCAAGCTTAATGAACGATACGAACTGAAAGATTCATCTAATGGAAAGTTTTATTTTAACCTAAAAGCGGCCAATCATCAGGTAATCGGCACCAGCCAGATGTACGCATCTAAGCAATCCCGCGATGTAGGTATCGCTTCCGTTAAAACAAATGGAACAACAGCAACGATCAAAGATAACACCTAATCGATATACCTAAAACCAAGCCTCACGGCTTGGTTTTAAACGGAAAAAGAAGCCCTTCATTAATTAGCGTCTTATAAGATATTTCACATATATCATTTGCACAATCTCTTGGTCCCGGATCGGCTCCCGTACCCGCAGCATTTTCCATGGTCGAAATCTTATCATATCGAATACTCACATACGCATTAACAGCATTTCCTATTTTCCTGATCTGTTCTCCCACTATACGGGCTAGAATCTGATCTTGTACGGACTTCATTTCTTGAAACTTCATAAATGTTATAGCTGAGCCAATACCAAGAACCAATACTAACTCCAGCAATGAAAACCCTCTTTTTATCATAGTTGCTCCCTCCTAATTCTGTTCCATTAATTACTAATTAACAAAATCATACAATTTAGCAATAGTCCTGCTTTGACTTTGTTGGATATCTGAATAAGATATATAATTATTTTTCGACATAAGAGGTTTAATATGAAGTTATTACCAATATTTTCTTTAATGGCTCTTTCCGCTTTTGCTTGTTCCGCAAATGCCGCAGATAACCACTCTAATAAAATTAATGTGAAAACAGGTTCTCAATTCAAAATTGAGCTTAAATCTAATCCAACGACTGGATATTCATGGATTTTACGAAAACTTCCCGATAATGTTGCATATGTTGGCAGTCAGTATGATGAAGATTCAACTTGCCAGAGTAAAAAACTTTTGGGTTGTGGTGGTAAAACGATAATGCATTTTATTGCTGTTTCTTCAGGTTTATCGCAAATCGAACTTCAGTATGCTCAACCTTGGGAGCCTCTTCCAAAAGAAAAGACCATATACAACATCCATGTTGAGTAGATAACACTAAAAAATGCTCAGTAGTATATTGCTGAGCATCACTCTATGCCTTTTTCATTCATGATTGCTTTATATTTTTCAATATACTTATTCATTAGAAGATTTTTATTGTAATTTAGTTCTTTCTGGTTGAATAATGCTTTTTTTATCTCACTCTTTGAATAGCCATTGTTAACCATTATAGCAAGTTTATTCATGTCTGTTATTCTTTTCATAATATAAATACACGAGCTTTGATTTTCCTCGCAAGAGTTACTTGCTATGTAGTCTTTACCTTTCTTTATATCCTCTTCCAATCTGCCGTTTCTCTTTAAGGCAAAGAAATAGTCGATTCGATTTTCTTGAAATATCGGAGAATATTGGTCGTATTTCTCATCAACATAGATTTTGTTGTATTTACCATCAACAAAAACAAGTGATAGCGGTAGTAAATTGTATTCAGCCTCTGCCATAAGCGCTCTACTATTTAGTTGTTCAGCTTCTATTGGCTTTGGTGAAGCATATATATGACTTGAAAACATTAAAATGATAATTAAAAAAAATCTTGTTTGCATACTTGGATATCCTCTATTGATTACTCACTTACTAGTATCAAATACTAGACGAATATCAATAGAGGAACTTCAAAAAGTTATCTCAAAGATTTATCTAAATTGTTATAGTCTCTTTCGATATCATAACAATTATAAGCTACATTTTTTGCTTCGGGAACCAATGACAACATTTTAACCATTTTGATAGCTTGTTTATTATCGATATGACAAGCCATTGATACCTTATTTAACAACTTTTCGCCTGTAATGAGTTTAGATTCTTGACTCATTTCACAGGCACAAGTTAGCTCACCAACTTCCACACCCTGAACTTTGGAGGGAAGTTCTGCTGCATGTGCTGGTAGAAGCAAAAAACCCAGTAAAGCTACCAGTATAGGTTTTACTCTCATTGATCATCTCACTTTTAATTATAGAGGAATAATAAAAGTATCAGAAAACTCAAATCATAGAAAGCCCTATGAGCTGCGCTGTATGATTGTTGTAAACAATCAACAGTTGAACAGGCTTGCCCTGTCAATGATGGGATTTATCCCGAAAAAATGGCATTTTGGTTTTAAAAATGAAATGTGAGTAAGCTAAAAATAAAATCATGCAACACAAACGAGTGCAACCACTAACATAATATACCTGACACTCTCCACGTTACTTATTTTATCAAATCAATGAAAAACATTTTACCTGTTGTTTTTAAACTCTAAATTTTTTCCTTAACCTGTAAATTGTGCAACACATAAAAGCGTCTGTTATTTACACTGTTTTATCTAAATTATTCTTTCCCGCCTGACGGCGGGAAATAAAAAGACTACTTTTGCCCTTACGGGCGCTTTCTAAACACCAAAACCCAATATTATTGTCCTACCTCAACCGTTTATCCGATTCCTACCCTTTTAAATTAACAGATACTAAAACTAGTGTTATTAATTAAGAGTAAGAAAACTTTTTACATTGTCGTTATTTTTAGCTCCTTTAGGAGATATAAAAATAAAGCAATGCCCACCTATACACTGCTACGCAGTGTGTGGGGTCTACCGACGGTTGCCTGCCGCAGGCTAACACCGTTTCCTTCGGAAACAAGGTCAACGTCAACACCAGAGTTTTTCTTGCGAAAAATTAAAACCAGCATAGTCGCATTGGAGATTTATATTTTGGTTTGTTATTTAAGATTATATTGAGGTTCTTTTTATTGTATGGCTATTTTTCATCTTGATTTTAAAATTGTGAAACGAAGTGAGGGCAAATCTTCCGTTGCGAAGGCTGCTTATCATGCTCGTACAAGGATAACAGATGAAAGAACAGGCGATACGTATGATTATAGCCGTCGTACCGATTTATACGGACATTTCATATTAGCACCCGTTAATGCTCCTCAACATATTGTAAAAGACTCTACAGCATTGTGGAATGAAGTTGAAAGAGTTGAGCGTCAGAGCAACGGACAAACAGCTCGTTATTTCGATGTTTCCATTCCTGCCGAGTTAAATAATGATGACAAGAAAAAACTTGTCCTTGAGTATTGTCAGAAAAATTTCGTTGATAAAGGCATGATTGCCGATATCGCTTTCCACGATCTCGATAGTGATAATCCTCATGCTCACGTTATGTTGACGTTAAAAGCCATAGGCCCGGAAGGTTTTGGTAAAAAAGAAAGAAGCTGGAACGACAGAAAAATGTCTGTGTTGTGGCGTGAGTCATGGGCATCTATGGCTAACAGCTATCTCGAAGCCGCAGGTTCATCAGAACGTATTGACCATCGTTCCCTTCAGGCCCAGCATGAAGAGGCATTAGAAAAAGCGGCGGCTGCTCTGGACAATGAAGAACAAGCGCTATGGCTTGCTAAAGCCGCTGAAACAAACCGCCCTGCAATGAAACGTATCCACAGCGCTAAATGGCGTAGTAAAGCTGCTCAAGAGCAAAGAGCCGCAGAACAGGCTGTTCGTGATGCTGCCAAGCAAGAAGCCGTTGAAGTCTACAAAACATTCAGTAAGCTTGATCTTGAAATTGTTGTTGATGTCAGAAACTTTACGATTACACATCTTGCTGAACCAGAAGAGATTGTATTACCAAAAACAAGCTCCAACTCTTCTGCCAATGAAACGCAAAGACCTGTACTTGTAGCACCACCTCCTCATACTCGTATGCGAGGTGTTAAATCCTATCGTGATAAATCCAAAGTCAGTAAGGTTGTTGCTGGTAAGAAACCATTGGTCAGGATTACTGATTCTGGAAAAAATACTATTCTGAAAACATCCTCCTCTCAAGCCCTAAACAGGGCATCCAGAAGCGCCCCTGAACGTGTTAAGAGAAAACAGGCTATTCCACGTCAGGATAATATTTTTAAACGCTTCACAACTCTTGTAATTGATTTTTTCAAGCAGAAGTTTGTATGGGCTAAAGCAAACAAATCCCAAATTGATCTTATCAGTGAAGAACATGATAAACGTATTGCTGAAAACTATGTCTTTGATGAGGTATTAGGCCGTTCTATTCCTCGCGCTGAATATGAGAAAAAAGCCAAGTTTAACCAAGATAACTATAAACCAACACCGGATGAGATCAACCGTTTTCCAAGCCGCTTAACTAAAGCCGAAAAAGCGGATAACGCTCTGGACAATATGCCTATGATTTCGAATGACAGAAATATGCATGCAACAAAGTTAAAACCATCAAGATATCGTGATAGAACATGAACACATTAGTTAATTGTCTCATGTTTGTATTATCCCAAATACCTTCTTACATTTATCTTTCACTCAGGGCCGTGTAAGTATAGTATTATAGAGGAACTCCTTCAGCATTCTGGCAATATAATTCAAAGCTATTTAGCCATGAAGTTATTGCTTATATTTTAAGGTAGTGAATTACCTCTGATATAAGTGAAACTATCTTTATAACTTAATTTCACTGACCAAAGCACATCATCTTTACTAAGATAACCTCATTAACTTTTAAATTTATAATGTTTTTTTGTGATAAATCGTCATCTAATTTTTTAGCAAAGGTTCTAATTTAGGCGGTTATACAAATTAAAGCATGAATATTTTTTCATCGTTATAGTACTTGTCAATTTTTTCGTGTTGAATTATTATAACCACCAATATGATTTTTTGATTTTATCACAAGTGGAAGGGATACAATGCAAAATCATCTTAACATCCGTGGCGAACCTATACAGAGCGTATATTCCGAATACCGAAAAGGAAAATACATTGTTAATAGGAGATATCAACGTAAATTAGTATGGTCTTTACCAGAGAAGCAAAGATTTATAGACTCATTGATTAAACAATATCCCGTTCCTTTATTTTTGGGTGTAGTGTTTCAGCACAAAGAAAAAGGTTCATGTTTTGAAATACTTGACGGCATGCAACGGTTAGAAGCAATTACTTCTTTTATTGATGGGAAATTTAGTGTCGATGGGAAGTATTTTGATCTATCAGTTGTTGCAGAAACTAACCAACTATTAATTAACAAAGAATTAATTCAAAACGAACCTAAACTCGAGTTTGACTCCTGTAAAGCATTGCTTAATTATTTATTACCAATATCAACATCTTCATATACATCAAATGAGCATGTAGATGAAACATTCAGAAGAATAAATACTGGCGGCGTAAGATTATCAACACAGGAAGTAAGACAAGCAGGCAAAACTTGTGACTTCTCCCAGTTAGTCCGGAAATGCTCTATATATATAAGAGGTGATGTATCACATACAGATATTGTTGAATTGGGGAAAATGAGAGCAATCAGTTTAACAAAAAACGAATCTGATTACGGTATAAAAATCAGCGATACTTTTTGGAATAAAAATCATATTGTCACTACAGCCAATGTTTTAGCGTCACGTGATGAAGAATTGGTTGCGCACATTCTACTGTCTATTTTACTAGGAGGTAAAAGTCAAACCGCATCAAATTTCCTGAATGATGCATATCTTGAAGGTGCCCCTACCAATGTAAAAGCTAATGATTCAATAGCTAAGCACGGAATAGATACCCTATATAAACAGTTTTGCTTTGTATATGATGAGATAAAGAAAACAATAAACGAATTCCCTTGCATTTACTCCAAGCATCTATATAAGAGCAAGCCTGTAGGTGTTTCAGATTCTTTTCAGGTAGTTTTCCTTGCTTTTTATGAAAAGATGTTTAAGCAGAATAAAAAAATACAGAACTATAAATCACTATCAAAATTAATGAAAGGCTTAGCCAGTGAGTGTATGTCAGGATTAAGCAATAATAGAAAATGGACATCTGCTGACAGGACAAGAATGATAAGGGCTGTATCAGGTGTGCTCTCACCACAGTTTATTGCTAGAGAGGGAATGGATCCACTATCACAATCTTGGGTAGAGAACCTTGAAAATATTTTAAATCAATCCCGAACAGAAAATGTTTGCTATGATTTTAAGATTGGTTTTTACCCGCTCAACGAATCCAATGATTTTAATTCCGCTTTACTTTCTAAAGTCGTAAAAACATTAACCGCCATGGCAAATTCTCATGCGGGAGAAAATTATATAGTTGTAGGTGTTGCTGATAATCATCGTGATGCAGAAAAATATTGCGAGAAGTATAAATCCAAAGCTAGAAAATGTGGTGAGTTTTATATAACAGGAATAAACCACGAAGCTGATGCGAATATAACGAACATTGACAGGTATCAACAAAAAATAAAGCAACTAATTGAAAGGGAACCAATAAATGACACAACAAAAAGATTAATATTACGAAATATCCTACTTTGCAAATATTATGACAAAGATGTTTTAATCTTAAAGATAATCCGTGGTAAAGATCCAATTAAATATGATGGGAGTATTTATATTCGTAAAATGGCTAATACAGACCCTACCCCAATCGCTCAGGACGATGAGTTCGAATTTTATAAAGAATTTATCGAGCAATCTTCACGTTATCCATATTTATAGCATCATTATTTGATAATTTACTCCCAGCCTCGTAGGTTGGGAGTAAATTTGGCTTTTGAGTAATTTTTCTAATTACATTCTCCGCCTGAACATAATATTATCAGCGAAGATCGCCTTACCAGCTATAAAAGCTACAGCAAAAATTATTGGCAGACTGATAGTAGCTCCCGCCATACCTGTAGACATTCCGATCAGTATAGACAGGCCGAAGGTCAAAACTATAACAATGAAAGCATACCAGCCGGGGAAGGTTCCATACAGAACCGTCGCCATGCAGCCAGTACAAACATGCACACCGCGCTGGCTCTCTTTCAGGCAAAACGGACACTGGATTGTATTGTTTTCCATGATAGACCCCTTAGAGCGCTTTCCAGCCATTGCTGGTTTGAACAAGATTAATCATGCTCTCTTCAGGTTCATTCATACCCTTGACACTTGAGAAC
>OGEK01001366.1_pt1 | contig 17005 bp, 7 predicted proteins | sample 1570641 | NCBI WGS metagenome assembly OGEK01 (sample SAMEA2582136, study PRJEB24529) | metagenome | biome: Human gut stool | place: China | collected 2011
ATTTTTGAATTTAGTATATGGTGTGGTTGAGGAGCACATTCATGCGTTTGGCTTGCCTGTAACAGGACGAACACTTGCAAACAATGGCCTGATGGTTTTGATGTTTTTAGTTCTTGCTATCAGTATAGTTGGTATGGTATTCTTTAAAGGAATAAAAAAGAAGAACTGAAAAAGCTGATAATGAGGTAAAGAGGAAAGGTTATACAATATCCCGAATTTATTAGACTTGAGGCGATAAAAGATGAAGCGCAAGGATAATAATTCGGGATTTTTCCTGCTTTGGAGAGGAGCAATTATGCAATTAAAAATTACAACGGATTATGCGATCAGAATAGTATATTATCTGGCTTGTCGTGGTGAAGTAATCACTGCGTCTGAGTTAGCTTACGAATTAAAGATTCCAGAAAGCTATATTCCAAAGATCACAAAAAAATTAAAAGAAGCGAATATAATTACAGCTTGCGAAGGAATAAAAGGTGGGTATTCACTTGTGAAAAAAACAGAAGATATTTCTCTGTTTGACATAATATCCTCCACGGAAGTAACCATGAAATTAAATCGTTGTTTAGAAGAGGATGGGTTTTGTTCCAGAAATGCAACAGAGCATTGTAAAGTACATAAAATATTGCTGGATGTGCAGCAAACTTATGACAATCTACTAAAGGGCATAAAGGTCTCGGAGATTATAAAACCAGATGCCGATGGGTTATCAGAATAGCTAAGAAAACAAACTAGAGAATATGAAAAAAAATTATAGAAATAACTCCACCAATATATTAAAATAGATATGGCATAATAAAGCAAAAGAAAGATGAATCAATTCAATTGTAAAAGGAAGGGAATACAAATGGGGTATACAGTAAAGGACTTGCTTGAATCAAACAAATTCCCGGAAATGCAGCTGATAAGTGATCATTCCGGAATTGATCGTGAAATTAAAGGAGCCCGAATCATTGAAATGCCAGAAATGGAAAAATTCCTGGTGGGGGGGGAGCTGCTCCTAACGAGTATGAGAGCCTATGAGGATACAGAGGAAGATGTTTTTTTGTATCATTTAAAAGAATTGGATAAAAAGCAGATAAGTGGATTTATAGTAAAGTGCTATCAGAGAACTGAACACCTGAAAAGACTGTTTAATATTTTAATGGAATTTTCGCAGGAGTATCATTTGCCCGTGATAGAAATTTCTGAGGATTTGTATTTTTGGGGAATTATTAAGCATATACTACTTCAGTTGTGTGATATTGAAACTGCAAAACTGAAATATTTTAAGATGACACATGATAATTTAAGTAATATTTTACTGAACATGATAGATTCAAGGGAATCTATAGAGAGAATATTTTTCTTGATCAGTACCATGCTCGGGAATCCGGTCGGTTTATATAACGCAGATGGAACCTGTTTTTTTTCAAGTAATTCGGAAACACAGGATTTTAGAATGGAAAAAAATATTACGGAATATAAGCCTGAAATTATCACAAGATATCAATATTTGTGTCAAAAAAGGAAAAATACGAAGTATGTTGAATACATTAAGAAACTCGATATTTTTAAAAGGCAAGAAATGTATTTTGTTGTTTCAGAACAGAATGAACCGTTAGGAAAATTGGATTTTATCGCATTAGAGAATATTATCATTACATTACAGTTTAGTTTGATCAGACATGTAATAGAAGAGAATCTTGAAAAACGACATCTAAGAGATTTGGAATATCGTATGCTGGATGGTTCGCTGTCAAATGATGAAGAAAATGAAGTTGCAGGTATGCTTGGTCTTAATGATGCAGAGATATATCGGGTTGTCACTTTCCGTATGGATGCAATAAAGAATATAGAAAAATTTACCAATGCCCAGATAAAAGAAACAGAAATGGTCGAAAAGGAAATTATACGTTATTTACCGAGGGAGCATATTTTTTTGCAAACCAACCAGATTGTATATATTCACAGAGAAACGGAACGGGAAACCGGATTGGAATTTCGTAAAAAACTGGAGAAACTGCAGCAAACGATACAAGAATTTCTAGTTAATAGGGGAGTTGAAATAGATTTTCTGATTGGTATAGGTAAAACTGTCACAGGATACCATGAATTGAAGGAGTCTTTTAAATCTTCTAAAATTGCGCTTAAATATATTAAAGTTATTAGACGAATAATCGGAGACGAGGATAAGTCAGTTATAGATAGTACAAAGATAGGATTCTTTAATCATGTACTGGAAAAGATGAAAGATATAAATCAGTTGCAAGCGTTTATACCAGAGTCATTGAATAAACTTCGCCAGCACGATATTCAGAAAAATGGAGAGCTGGTTGATACATTGGAATGTTATCTGAATGTCAACCAAAGCTTAAAAAAGACTTCTGAATTAATGTTTATTCATTATCGAACTGCTTCATATCGTTTGCAGAAAATAATAGAAATAACGAATATAGATTTTAATAATCCAGCAGAAGTGCTTAGTGTTCGAATTGGATTGATAGCAATTCGAGTTCTTGAAGTAATGTAGAATTTTTAAGAATCTTTTGGAGAGGCAAAGATGAGATTCATAATATTAAAAATATTAGAATTGTTATAAAAGATAACGAATCACACAACAACATGGTTAGTGTGGTTCGTTTTTTTTGCCTGTTAATCGAAAATGGAGCACTTCGAACAAAAAAACGTTAAAAATTTTTCGTTCGTTGCACATTATATTTATAAATTTAATAGCGTATAATATAAAATTAATGAGAAAAATTATCGGTGAAAAACATTGAATATATCAATTTCTGAATATTTTTTTGATATAAACTAAGACTTTGCAGGGTTTAGATTAGAGGGATAACGATGCAACTAAAAAATTCAACAGATTACGCAATTAGAATTGTATGTTACTTAGCAGCACAGGAACGGATGGTATCTACATCAGAATTATCACGGAAGCTAAATGTTTCTGCTAATTATGTTCCTAAAATAGCGAAAAAACTGAAAAATGCAAAAATAGTCACTGCCTGTGAAGGGATAAATGGTGGCTATATGCTGGCAAAACAACCGGAGAATATTTCTCTGATGGAAATTATATCGTGTGTAGAGGAAACAATGGCAATTAATCGTTGTTTGGAAGAAGATCGATTTTGTTCCAGAAATTTAGAAGATACCTGCAAGATACATAAAATATTGTTGAGTTTGCAGAATACATACAATAATAAATTAGAGAGTGTAAAGGTTTCAGACGTTATCCGCCCTGGAGAAGATGAATATTTTGGAAGATTTTATGTTGTATTAAAACTGAACTTAAAGGAAAAAAGCTACGAGTGTGTGTATTCACATATCCGTGAAGTATATGAGAAAGCAAGAAAAACAGAAAACTATGAAGAGTTCATAAGCCAATATGTAGAAAGATACGTGTATGCTTCTGACAAAAAAATGGTTCATGACTTCTTATCAAGTGAAGGATTAGAAGAAAGATTAGTTGATGGATGTATGGAAAAAGATCTTCCGTACCGTAGAATTACCGGAAAAGATAAGAATGCATATGTTTGGATGGAAGCAAAAAAATATATAGATGCAAATGAGAATACTGCAATTATTACCTTACATAATGAGAAGATTGTCCAGAACACAGTTATAAAGATGGAACGGGAACTCATAAAAAAAGAACAAGATATGGCAAAGCAGTATTGGGATATGGTATCACTTTTAACTACTGTATTGAATCATAATCATTTAGTTGAAGTAGGGTACCAAGATGACATCAGTTTCTATACGAAACAGGTATATCTTCAATTGCAGAAAAAATATCCAGAATACGGGATTACGGATGAAGAAATTGCGTCAGTAGCTCATTTGGCACCGATTCATGATATTGGAAAGATAAAAGTACCAATTGAAATTTTAAATAAAAATGGAAAATTGACGGATGAAGAAATGAATGTAGTAAAGCAACATCCATTAGTAGGTGCAGCGATGACCCAGAGATTCCCAGAGGGGGTAACAACGGAAAAGCTGAATCAATATAGCTATGAAATATGCAGACATCACCATGAAAGATATGATGGTTCAGGATATCCGGACGGTTTGAAAGGGAATGCAATTCCAATGTGTGCACAGGTCGTTGGGATTGTGGATGCTTACGATGCATTGATCAATGATCGCCCATACAAAAGAAAATATGAACCGGAAGAGGCAATCCAGATGATTTCAAATGGTGAATGTGGAGCGTTTTCAAATCAGCTGATGCAATGCTTTCAGGAGGCAGCAAAGCAGCCAGAGTGGTTAAAAGTAACAAAAAGTCAAGCACGACAGAAGATTTGAGGCGATTTTGTGAACAAGAAATTGAGTGTTTTAAGACGAATTACAGCAGTTGTTCTGTGCGTTACATTATTATCTTCGCAAGTCGTAGTTGCGAATGCTGAAGATTCAGAAAGAATGAATGTGCAGACCAATAGTGAAATTACAGATATATCGGAACAGGATGGTTTCGACAGTGATACATCTGAAATATCTGATATCACGGAAAGTGATATTCCTGATTCTTTTGAAGGAGAATCAGAGCAAAATACAGATATTAGTACTGAAGTAACAGAGAAATTTGGTAATTCTGAAGATCAAGGATTTACAGATGGAGAAGAAACAATTATCGAGGATGAAAACACCTCAGATACTTTGGAAGAAGCAAATCCAGATTATGAAGATGGAAAAATATGTATCTACAATTACCAGCAACTTCTGCAAATCGGTACAGGAACACAGATGTTTTCCGGAGACAAAGATGGAAATGTTGGTGAAGGGGATAAGGTTCTTGCAGATGGTGCAGAACTTACCTATGCATCAGACGCTTCCTATTGTTTGATGAATGATATTCCAATAGATAATGAAAATGTCTGGAACTTCCCATCAGATTTTACAGGTAGCATCACTTCATCATCAGAGCGCACGGGCAACACAGTATATGATTCAGTGACTGATACGATTTATGTGTATAACCGATACCAGCTTGAATTGATGAAAGGGGAATCTTCAGACAGCGAACCTGTAATGAGCGAGGATTATATTGCTGAAAAAGTTGGAATGGGACAGGTTTTTACACTGGAAGATGGTACCTATCTTACTTATAGTAAAACACATAATTATGTGCTTGCTTCTTCATTTACAACAGAAACACCGGAGCTTCTTGCAAATAAGGCTGGGACAGAGGAGACAACTAAGGATATTACTAGCGCTTATCCATCTGATTATGAAGGAAGAAATTATTTCGGTCAGGTGGTAAAAAAGATCGGTGATAAAAATTATATTCTGATTGGAAATGAAACACAGCTCCGGGCAATCGGAACAGATGCGGATGTGACAGAACCAATCTGGCGAGTATATGAAACAAGAGAGAAAAATGAGGGAATACTGGGGGGATATACAGACTGGAAACCGGCAGCGGATACATCAGAATACAAAACGGAACTGTATTATCCGGGTGATGCGGATATTGTAAAGTTTAATGATACATATAATTGGTCCGGAAAGGAATTGTATGCTAATAAAAACGGTGCTCATAAGCTGAATGATACAGAATATTTGGATAATCAATCTTGGGATATAGCTGGTACAAAAGCTACACAGTGTTATGTGTATGTAAGTAGTACGATTCAGGAGTCAGCCGATATGACAGTAACTGCAACAGAAAGTACTGCCAGTGATTCCGAAGCGGCATCCGTTGAAGCAGATGAAACTGTAAATGACAGTGATTTGATTGATATGATTCCGTCAGATAGCGAGGAAGCAGCTGAGACAGGAAGTGATGATGCAGAAGCTTTTACAAGCAGTGGGGATGAAAGTGGTTTTACTGATGATATAGATTCGGAAAGTATAACAGTTGATGAGAATAAAACTTATGTACTTACTTATGATACGTCAAAACATAGCAATACCAATATTGCAGGATCTGGATATAAATACAGTAAGGATGCGAATTATATTATCTTTCGTGATATTGATCTTTCCAAAGAAGGGACAAATTCTAATGGGAAAGATGATAACTGGACTCCTATAAAGAACTTCCAGGGAAATATGGAAGGCCGCAAGGGAATGACAGAAGGTGCTAATGTCAAAATCAGTAACGTAAAGATTGTACAGGACACAGCAATTAATCAGAGTGCTTATTCAAATGGAAATAGCTCGGACACGGAATATGGTGTTGGATTTTTCAGAAGTTTATCGACCCCATATGACAGTTCATTACAGATTTCATCAAAACAGGTTGTCGTAAAAAATCTTACCTTATCAGGAGTTTCTGTATCAACGACAACGAATTCTATTAAAAAAGATTTTAGTTTGCTTGGTGTAGTGTTGACCGGAGTTTTAAAAATCCTGGGATTATCAAGTGGGTTGGAAAAGGATCCAAAATCTTTTTCAACAGGAGCTTTTGCCGGTGTTGTAAAAGGAAACGTACAAATATCAGACTGTCATGTAGAAGGATTATCAGGAGTGTCTAATGCAAACAGCTGGACAGGTGGTTTTGTCGGGTACATTTCAGGTATTACAAAATATGAAGCCCTTTCAGGAGTGCTTAAAGGAGTAACGGACGCACTTAGTACTTTATTAAACTTGATTCCAGTATTAGGTCTTGGGGATCTGATTACAACGCTTTTGAATGGAGGCGTTCTAAGTGTTGGAAACCTGATTCCAATTGGCTATGTGAATCCGGTGTTCAGCAATTGTTCAGTATCTGGCAATGATACGATATCTGGGCAGAATTATACAGGTGGATTTGCTGGTGAAACAATAGGTGCTGTAATGACTGGATGTTCAGTTAATGGTACTGAGAGTGTTAATGGTACAGATTACTCAGGAGGATTTATTGGTCGTGCTTCCAATGCAGTTGTTGCAGGTGCACTGGATCATCTGGGAATCCAAATAGCTGATTTCCCGGTCAATACAGTAATGCTTGGATGTAGCATTAATGGCAGTGCAAATGTATCTGCGACAGGAAGCTCTGGTAAGGAAAGTGGTTATGCAGGTGGATTTATAGGAGAAATGCGTAACAGTTATGCCGTGGACTGCAGTATTTCTTCTCTTGGTACAGTGTCCGGAAAAGATTATACCGGAGGATTTGCCGGCTTAGCAACCCTTGGTGCTGTTACATCTATTGATGAAAATAAAGGTCTTCTTGATCTTGTGAAAAAACTTCTTACAGGTTTGTTGAACGGTAATATTACGGATATGGATATTTTGAACCTGGTGGGACTTCGCCCTTCTGTTATAAGCGGATGTACCATTGACGGAAGTACGATATCCTTAGATGCCAGTGGCAAATATGCCGGCGGACTTGTAGGATATGCCGGAGCTGTTCAGGTTTCTAATACTTCAGAACTTGCAGATGGTTCAAAATCAACTACAAAAGCTTTGAATCGTATGCTTGCAAAAAACAGTATTTCTTACAGTTTTAATGAGCATTCTAATAGTATTACTGCATCAGAAAGCATGTCTGTTTCAGCAACAGAGAATGCTGGAGGAATCTTAGGTTACGCTAAAATGACCAGTGTCAGTGATGTCCTTGGCGGAACAGTTACAGCAGCAGACTACATGCGTTTTGAATGTAAAGATTGTTCCGTAAACGGAGGCTCTTTGGGACTTACAGTTACTGCGTCAAATCAGGAGAATGGTCGTGCCGGAGGTGCTATCGGTTATGGAACAGGTGGAGAAGTAAGGAAAACATCCGTCACAAATCTGAATTCTGTAACGGCTGGAAAGTGTGCAGGAGGATTTGCCGGATATTTCGGAAGTGGTACTCTTGCTAATGTTGGTGGTATTAAACTTCTTGGATTACCGCTTTTGAAAATTGACAGCCTTCTTTCTGTAGGGCAGATGATTGAGACGTTTACAGTTGACAGCACTGTTTCAGGTGTTTCGTCAGGATATAGTGTGTCTACTGGCAATGAGAAAGGTTATAGTGGTGGCTTTATTGGAGAATGCATTAGTGGACGAGCAAGGGACACTAAGATCAGCAACCTGAAAACTGTTACTGCATCTGCAACATCAGGAAAAGCCGGAGGCTTTGCAGGTTTTGCTAAAGCCGGAGATGCATTAAGTGCTGGAGATTCCACTACATCAAAACTGACAGGAATTGAATTAGAGAATCTGCTTGGAGTTGTCAGTGCCCTGAGACCGGAGTTCAATAATACTTCTATTGCCTATGTTTCGAATGGTTCTGACCCTCAGGTATCCGCTGATATGGCGGGCGGCTTTGTGGGAGACGGACAGGCAGTAGATATCAACTATGGAAACAACAATTCCGGATTCAAAGCAGACACGAATAGTGAGGATGGAACAACCGAAGGTGAGGCTGGTGCGATTGCAACAACAAATATTACCGGACTCTCTTATATAAAGGGAACCAGCTATGCCGGTGGTTTTGCAGGAAGGCTGATGCCTGGTGATGTGGCACAGACAGGTTCTATTAAGTTACTGGGCCTCTTAAATGTAAATCAGCTTCTCAGTGTTATGGATGTGGCTTATCCGAGAATTTCCGACTCTTCTATTGAGGGAGACAGCTTAGTTGTAACAGCATCCGGAAAAAATGATGATGTGGCTCTTGGAGATGCCGGGGGTTATATCGGTAATGGAAAAGCAGTCATGGTTAAGAATTCTGATGTGACCAATGTAAAAGAAGTCACAGCACCATATCATGCCGGTGGCTATATCGGAATTATGCGCTCCGGAAGTGCAGCGGAGGCAGGAGATGCCACAGGAGATCTTTTGAATAGTGTCCTTGGTAAGATCCTGAGTCTGAAAGAGCTGGCAAGTGTCCTGCAGGCTGCATCCAGCAAAATTACAAACTGCAAAGTTGCTGGTACCGCAGATGGATTGACTGTTACGGCTGACAGTGGATTTGAAAACGCAGAAGGCTATGCAGGTGGCTTCGTTGGAGAGATGCAGAGCGGTCATGTAGATAATTCAGCAAATGCTGTTGATTCCGGAAAAGGAACGGCAGTAGAAAATCTTCTGAAAGTAGAAGGCCTTCGTTATGCCGGAGGCTTCGGAGGTCTGGTAAAAGCCGGAGCGGTTGCAGAGATTGGAGCTAAATCATCAATTCTTACAAAACTGGTTGATCTGACAGGATTACTATCCCTGGTCAATGCTTTTGTTCCGGTGATCAGTAATGCCAGTGTTAATTCTGTAGAAAAAGGGTTTACCGTTACCGTTACAGGTACTCTTGAAAAAGACAGCACCAACGATGCGGATGCCGGAAGTGCCGGAGGCTTTATCGGATGCGGAACTGGTGTACAGATCAGCAATTCCGATGTAAATAAATTGCAGCATACAGGTGTCAGTGAGCCGAAGAATCTGCAGCAGGAAGATGGTAGCAGTTATTACGGAAATGACAGTGCATATGCGGTAAATGGTTATCGTTATGCCGGCGGCTATATTGGTAAAGCTGCTATGGGAAGTACGGCAGCCATCGGTGGAGCAAGCGTTCTGGATCATGTTCTTTCTACGACAGGGCTGTTATCAGCACTGACTGTAGTTGCATCTATCATAGACAGCTCAGATGTTTATGGAGCAACAGGCGGATTTAATGTTCTTGCAACAGACGGAGACGGTGTTACGGGAAAAGCCGGTGGATATGCAGGAGAACTTCTTGGAGTTCAGATTCAGAATAGTAATTCTTATAATTTTGCACATATCATAGGGCGTGAAAGTGCCGGTGGATATGTTGGAATCATGGAGCCGGGGAATGCGGCAGATGTGGTAAATGGATTAAGTGCTCTTGGAGGACTGATCAAGGCAGATAATCTTCTTGGCGTTTTACAGGCATTTGTTCCTGTGATCAAAAACAGCGAAACAACCTGTGTACCTTGTGGAGGTGCTGTGAGGGCTCAGGCTGAAAGTGATGACAGCATTTACCGTGGACTTGCAGGAGGATATGCGGGTTACAACTATGGCGGTCAGATCTGGGGAAACAATACGGATAACTGGAAAGGTGCTGCATATACAGGAACCGTAAGAGAATGTGCGGCCTATCGTATCCGTTCCGTATATGGAACGGAATATGCTGGAGGCTATACCGGACTGATGCGGTGTGCGAATGTTGCAGACACAGGAAGTCTGAAGGTTTTATTCGGTCTTATCAAACTAGATAATCCGCTGACGCTTCTTCAGGCAGTGTATCCGACAGAAAAGAATACAGCTGTTTATGGACCGCTTCGTGGACTGGATACGGATACCTGGAATAAGTGGGTTGGTGCTGTCGGTTCTTATGGAAGTTACGGTAATAAATTACAGGCACTTGGTGAAGTCAATGATCAGAATCAGTTAAATGAGATTATTTCCCAGTATGCATATGGATACGCTGTTACAGCAGGACGGAGCATTCTGGCAAGTAAAGCAACACAGGGTGGTTCTGCCGGAGGCTATGTGGGTCGGATGGAAGGAGGAACCGTTACAAACGGTACTGCTGTAGATCTTCAGTTGGCAGAGGCTTATAGATGCAGTGGTGGATTTGCTGGTGAGATGCTTACAGGTTCTGTGGCAAACACAGGTGACGTTTCACTGGCAGGCCTTAAGATTATAGGTGCAGACAGTCTGGCAGCATTAAAAACCTTTGTGCCGGTTGTGAAACAGTCCCATGTGGAAGGATATCGTTCCGGTGCAAGGATCAGAGCAACTGGTATTGCAGACAAAGACCCGGCAGGATTTGCCGGAGGCTATGTGGGAAGAATGATCGGCGGTCAGATCTGGGGAGATGAAACTTCCTCCTGCAGTATCACAAATTTAAGGCGTGTAGATGGAACTTCTTATGTAGGCGGTTTTGCCGGAAAAGTAGATCCGGGTAGTGTGGCAGCTATTGATACAGCTACAAAACAGGGACTTTTGAATAAGCTTCTGGATGTTCTTATGGTAAATGCTCCGGCAGAACTGATCAAGGTTTTGAATGCTACTGTTTCCACCATTCGTTGTGCATCTGTGTCAGCCTGGGATGACTGGGGCGTGATTGTAAACGGAACCTATCAAAATGGAAGCAATACAGGGTACGCAAAAGCAGCCGGAGGCTTCGCAGGAAGTCTTTGTGGAGCAGTTCTTGGCGAGAAGGATAAGCCGGAAAGCGGAATCCGTGCAGACAAGATCCGTTCCGTAGTAGCCGGTGAATATGCCGGTGGATGCTTCGGTATTGCGGATGTTTCCGGTGCCGCAAACATTAGTGCAGGTAATGAGACCTCGGTATTACAGTATCTTTTAAAGCTTGGAAAAACCGATGTGCTGGATGCGTTCCGAAGCTATGTATATTACGGAAATGTCACAGGAAGCCCAGATGCAGGACTTGGCGTCAGTGCTAACACAGCGACAAAATCCGGACAGAATAATGAAGTAACATATAGCGGAACGGCGGGAGGTTTTGGCGGTTCACTGTTAAATGGCTCTGTCAAAAACAGCAGCGTAACAGGATTAAATTATGTAACTGGTCTGAACAGCGTCGGCGGTTTTGTAGGTTACTCCGGAAAAAGCGGAGTTGTGAAAATGGAGAAGCTGGATGTGCTGGGAGATAATGCAGGACAGCTTCTTGGCGGTGCCCTCGGTGTTCTGGATATTTTTGGCTCCCACATTGATGACAGCAGTGTGGCAGGCATACCTGGTGGTTATACTGTTCAGAGTAAAGGTGGAGAGGAACAGATCGCAGGAGGATTTATCGGCTACGCAAATCTTTCCAGAATGGCAGGCTGTAATGCCGGAGATGCCCAAAATCAGGAAAACAGCCTGAAACTGGTAGAATCCGGTGGAACAGCCGGAGGCTTTGCCGGAAGAACAAGCTTTGCCTATCTTGCGGATGTAAAACTGGATTCCACGGTAGTGGATGCGTTGCTCGTAGTTCTGGATAATCTTGTAAAGGCGTTGTATCTGGATAAAATTCAGGACTCCAACCTGTTGCATATCAATCTTGGAATTGTGAAGGTCGATGCGTTGTACGATGGAAATCTCATCCATGTGAATCTGCTGGGACTTGATATTTCCGTTGGACTGTCCAAAATGTCGCCAGACAACGGCCAGCAGACAGATTTTGCAATCATTAAGATCGGAGATTCCTCCATTAAGCTTCCATGTGATAAAAATGGAATCATAACGAAAGATAATGATGTAAAGTCCAACATCAGTGTCAACCTAATCAAGGCAAACAGGACAAAAATCACAGACAGCAATGTGTATGGAATCACCATCGGATACAATGTCTACGCAGGCGGCGCAGGAAATGATGCGGATGGTACTGCAACAGATGGGCGAAGCGGAGGCTTTGTTGGTTACAACGACGAAGGTCTTCTTCGGAATAATGACATGTATTACTGCGATGTGGTCCGTGGAACATCCAAGCTGGTGGGACCATTCAGCGGAAACAGTAAACTGGACTCCGTATATGAGTTTAATACAAAAGCAGGTGTAGAAGGTGAGGATAACATTTACCGTATCTACCGAAAACCGACGATTACGGTCAATGAGATCAAAAAGAATTCAGCTGTCCTGACAGATACGTTCAGCCAGGAAAATGGATGGAGCATCTTTTCTGTAAAACATGTAGTGCAGGTAGATACATATGACACCTTGCAGAATGCGGTCATGGCAACAAAAGATTCTTCTGAAACGGCAGATCTGAATGCTTATGTATCAGATGCGAAAGCGGTTCTGATGTCAGATGCTAAAACTACAGTAAATACAGGGGACAGCACATCACCGGAACCATCGGATACACAGGATCCATGTGATGAATTTGTAAATCTGACCATTAATAAGGTCTGGAAAGATTTCCGAAATATGGATGGTATCAGGCCGGATTCCATTACAGTCACGATTTCCAGAAGCTGGACAGACGCAGATGGAGCGGAACAAACAGAAGTTGTGCCAGGATATGAAAACTATGTGGTAAAAGGCGATATCTCAAAATCCACATGGCAGGAGATTATTAAGTCAGAAAAACCCGACAAGCTGCTCCCAGCCTATACAAAAGATACTGACGGAACTTTGCATTATTACAAATATTCTGTTACGGAAACGGAAATAAAAGGATATACAACTACAATCGAAACTTCTAAAGATGGTTTTACTTTCACGATTACCAACCGGCATTTTGCACTGCTTCCGGATACCGGTGGCGAGGGCATTATGATGTTTATCATAGCAGGTGGTCTGTTGTTAGCGTTTCTGCTTTATACCGGACGCAGAAGGAAACGGAAACAGGCGATGTAGGAAAGGGGGAGCAGGGTCATGAGAGAGATATGGCTGCGTGGGGAACTTCCACCGTAAAGGCTGAAAGAATCCAAAGCGAACCAATAAAAAATCAAAAGAAAGTGAGAAGAGGAACATGAAGAAATTAGTATCAAGATTTATGGCAGTTCTGATGGCAATGACCATGATACTGTCCATGAGCATGACTGTATTTGCAGCAGAAGCTCCAAAAGGAACCCTGACAGTCAACAATACAGTGGCAGGAAAGACCCTGGATCTGTATCAGATTTTTACAGCAACAAAAAACGGCGATAATGTAGCATATACACTGAACAGTGCATATGAGGGATTTTTTAAGAATAATATTAGAATATCAGGATCTGAAAGTTTAAAAGGTGAAGCTTTAAGTGAAGCGGCATATAACTATGTTAAAGATCAGGTCGGAAAAGATGGAAGTAATGGCGCAGCGTTTGCAAAAGATATCTTGGACTGGATTCTTAAGAATAAAACTATTGTAGATGCTACTCATACAACTGCACCTACAACCGCTGGTACTACGGTAATTAATAAGCTGGATTATGGATATTATGTAGTGTATCCAGTAGGTGCAACAGATACATCTACAGCACCTGGAGAACAGGGTTACACATCCGTAGCATCTTTAGTCAGCGTTACAGGTGATACTTCAATTAACATGAAGAGCAATTACCCGACAGTAGTAAAAAAAGTAAATGACAACAAAAATGCAGATGATGTCAACATTGGTGATACAGTAACTTACACACTGACATCTAAAGTACCAGATATGACTGGATATACTTCTTATGTATTTAACTTCAAGGATACATTATCCACAGGACTTACTTTTAAAGGAATTACTTCTGTGACAGTTGGATCAGGTGAAAATGTGCAGAATGTTACTGCAGGTACTGGCGATAATACTTATACATTAACACAGGACGGACAGAACATTACAATTACAATGAACAATTTCCTTGCTTCTAATGCAAACAAAGCAGGACAGGAAATTAAAGTAACTTATACGGCAACCTTAAATAAAGATGCCGTAACTGGTTTTGATGCAAACAAGAACTCTGCTACCGTTGAGTACAGTAATAAACCAGGAACAGATAACAAAGGTGAATCTGAACCAAGCATCGTAGATGTACATACTTTCAATTTCACAATCTTCAAATATTATTTAAATGGTGCGGATAAGACTGGACTTGCAAAGGCAGAATTCGAGCTTTACAAAGCAAATGGTGAAGTAGCTGGAGACAAGGTTAACATTAAAAAAGTAACTGATGGTGAATACCGTGTGGCAACACCTGAGGAAGCTACAGCAGAAAGTTTCAAATCCGATGTAATTGTATCTGGTAATAACGGTAAAGTTCTTGTAAAAGGTCTTGATGCCGGAACTTACTACTTAAGAGAGACAAAAGCTCCAGAAGGATACAATAAACTTCTCAGCGACATAAAGGTTGAGATTAAAGCAAACTATGATCCAAAAACCGGAAAACTGACAAGCTATTCAGTTGATTACACATACAATGGAACTACAACAACAGGTACAGAAATTAAAGATACAACAACTTCTCCAGAAGTACCTGTAGAAAACAAAACAGGTGCACAGCTTCCATCTACTGGTAGCAAGGGTGCCCTTATGGTAACACTGGCTGGTATCGTTCTTTTCGGTGTATTAACAGCAAGCAAAGCTTTTGGTAAAAAGAAAGCAAAAAACTAAGACATTCTGAAGTTTAAGAATGGATAAAAAGACAGTTCATCTTCCCGGTATTGTACCGGGAGGATGTCTGCTTTTTCTGAAATGTTCAGTGTAAACTGAGTATTTCAGAAGAAACAGACGAAAAGGTGAAGGATATTATGAAGAAAGTAGTGAAAATACTAAGAGGAATCGGATATCTACTGGCATTTTCTTTAATCCTGTATCCGGTGGTGAGCAATTATATCAATCAGATGAACAGCACAACCATTGCTACAGATTATGAACAGGAAGTTTCTCATCTGTCGGAAGAACAGGAGAATGCAATGATCGAACAGGCACAGGAATATAACGAAAGCCTGATCGGAATTGGTTCCATAGCAGATCCATTTTCAGAAAGCAATGAAAACCAGACAGAAGATGATATGTATAACAATCTTTTGAAAATTGATGATACTGGAATGATGGGATATATTGATATTCCAAAACTTGATGTTGTCCTTCCGGTTTATCATGGAACATCCGAAAAAGTACTGCAGTCAGGTGTAGGACATCTGAAAAACACCTCGCTTCCGGTAGGCGGTGAGAGCAGCCATGCAGTATTATCCGGACACCGGGGACTTGCAAATGCCAAGATATTCACCGACCTGAACAAGATGGAGGTTGGAGATGTATTTTATATTAAAGTTCTTCATCATACCTTTGCCTATCAGGTGGATCAGATTCTGACAGTATTGCCATCAGATACAGATTCTTTACAGATTGAAAAGGGCAAGGATTATGTAACACTGGTCACATGCACTCCTTATGCAGTTAACACGCACAGACTGCTTGTACGTGGCACTAGAATTCCGTATGAAGAGGCACAGAAGATAGATGAGGAAGTTGGTCTTCAGCGCACAATCCCATTCAATGTGATTCTATTGATTGTTGGAATTGTTGCTTTCATCATCATATGGGTGAGCATTAAGTTACATAAACGCAGGAAGGAGAAAAAACATGAGCAGAATAAGTAAACGTAAGCGAATATATATGTGTATGGCCAGTGTGATGTGTATGCTTTTACTCCTCATTCCGTTACCTGTGTCTGCGAATGATCTGGGAAGTATATTATTAAAAGCAACTGTTGAAGATGAGACCACGGTATATAAGCTAAGTAATACTGAATTTACGATGTATCAGGTTGGAACATATAAAAACAATTCATGGGCATTAGTGAGTGAGTTTGCAAAGTCTGGAGTCATATTTGATTTTGATGATTCTTCCGCTCAGGCAGAAGCTGCAAAAAAACTGGAAAAATATGTACAGGATAACAACATCAAAGGAATGTCCGGAAAGACCAACTCAGACGGAGAAGTTATGTACAGAGATCTGGAAAAAGGAGTGTATCTTTTTGTCCAGACACAAAAAACACAAATTAGCAATCAAGTATATCAAAGCGAACCTTTTATCATAACAGTTCCAGGTAATTATGATGGTCAGATAATTTGGAATGTAACGGCAGAACCTAAATTTAAAAATGAATCGATACCACCAATTACCACGAATACGCCACCAGTTTCAGAAGAACCATCAGGTGATAATAGCAGTCATACTCCAAATGTAAAAACGGGAGATGATACGAATGTAATTATGTGGCTTTCTTTAATGGGAATATCCTTAGTCATATTTAGTATTTGTAAAAGAAAAGTCCATAAATAATATGAGAAGATCGGGAAATCCCGGTCTTTTCGTTTAGTTACGCAACTGGTATAATCCAAAGGTAAATACCTCCGGAGGTGCACCGTATGGCGTCACCTGGGAGGAAATGGGTTTGAAACCATGGGAAGATTTGGAAGAAAATGAGTGAGTTGCCAGTGCAATCTTATTTATCTCTTGTGACAGAAATAGGTTCCCGTTTTGCTGGAAGTAAGTCTGAACTGATCTCAGGAGAATTAAGCAGTGCTGTGAAATTCTGTCTGATGATATCCAGTGTCTTCTGCTTTTTCTGTAATTCCTGCTTTTCACGGACAGTAGCAGCCTGTTCAGATTCAAGATTTTCTATCCGCTTCTGGATTTTATTAGAGCTTGGGATTTTGGTAACACCGAGATCCTGAA
>OGEK01001384.1_pt1 | contig 16707 bp, 19 predicted proteins | sample 1570641 | NCBI WGS metagenome assembly OGEK01 (sample SAMEA2582136, study PRJEB24529) | metagenome | biome: Human gut stool | place: China | collected 2011
CTCATCCGTCACCCGGAACACCGCCTGAAACGTCTTCAGTTGAGGATTCAGCCCTGTGGGGCGGCGCTGTTCATAACCGTCACCAAACCGCACCCTCACCACCGACGGCTTCTCACTCACCTGCATCCCTTCACGCGGGACCAGATGCAGCGTTTTTATCTCAGCCACTCAGCATTCCTCCGTCACGTCGCATGGACAACATCACCGCCTGCACCCGCTGGTCAATCAGCTGCACAAGACTGCCTGCCGCCTCCGGCCCTATCTGGCCATTAGTCCCGTCATTCTGAATGGCGATATGGTAGACCGGGGAATACACCAGGCCCGCACTACCGTTCATACTGCCCACCGCTCGCACACCCAGCGAGCCATCCGCCGCCCGGGTCAGGGGCATAATGGCTTCAGGACCGGCCTCCCCCATCAGCCCCGCCCCTTTTGCAAAGGCAAAGTACGTGGGCGTATCCACAATACTGTTGCTGTACGCACTCAGGTTTGCCGAGGTATACACGCCGCCTTTTGCATTGGCCACCGCTCCGCCCAGCCAGTCACCAATGCTGCCAATAAATCCTCCCGCACCGGACATACCGTTTGCCGCCGTCTTAATTCCGTTGACAATGGCCGCATTCATAAGAACTTTTGATATTTCCTGCAGTACGGATGAGGCCCAGTTGCGCCATTCCACTTTGTTTCCGTTCAGCATCTCCGTGATGTTATTCACCAGTCCTGAAATCCCCTCCGTTGCCAGCTGTGCTGCCTGTGAGGCGTAATCGGACGCATTGTCCACCCAGTTACTGAGCCCCTCCTGCAAGCCTTTCTGCCAGTCCGCACGCTGCGCATCCGATTCGGCATAAAAGGCTGCCTGGTCCTTAAGGCGTTCGCTCAGATACTGCGCGTTCTGTGCCCGTGCCTGTCTGTAAAAATCCTCACTGATATCCCCGGTCTGATACTGAGACTGAAGGTCCGCATCCTTCTGGCGGAAGCTGTCGCGGATCTGCTGCAACTCCCGCATGCGTTCCCTGGCTCGTTCTCCCTGCCCGTATCCCAGCAGTTCGGCTTCATTTGATGCACGCGCAGCCACATTATCATTCTTCAGGGTCTCTTCCCGGGATCGCAACTGTTCCCGGATTTTTTGCTGGTCAATCAGGGCCGCGTTACGCAGCAGTTCCTGCTTCTGCATCTCCGTCAGGGTTTTCAGTTCGCCCTGCGCAGTCTGGTACTTCAGCTTCGCCAGCTCTGTATTCTGACCCGCCAGTGCCAGTTGCTCTTTCTGCTGCTTCAGTAGCCGGGAAAAACTGTCTTCCGCTTTTTCCGTCTCTGATTTTCCACCCCGGGATTTAGGTTTGTTCGCCTCGTTATTACGCCAGGCTTCCAGAGCATTACTGATATAACGCTGTCTCGCCTCCTGATACGAATCCCCCACAAAACCAAGGTCATCCGCCGCATACCCCAGCCGGGCACGCTCTTTTTCTTCCCCTTTCAGTCTGGACAGGGCCAGCTCACGCTCTGTTTTTGTCAGGGCACTCTGCTGTTTATCATCCAGAGTGGCCTGTGGCAGCCGTAACGGCACATTCACCAGTCCCTGCCGCTGCTGAAGCAGTTCATTACCCAGCCCCAGCAGACGGTTGAATTCCGTATGCTGACCGTTCATAACCAGCATGGACTGGTACACCTTATTCTGCTCTGCCGCCTGCTGACGAATTAACGCCACACGACGGTCTTCCAGCCCGGCAAGCACATCCTGAATGGACTGCGCTTTTTCCTGCATCTGTGCCAGACGGGACTGCTCAACGGCAAGCTGCTCTGTTGCCTGAGCAAGCCCTTCCGTTACGGTCTTCACCGAGGTCAGATGGTTTATCATGAATCCGTCACCGGTCGTCCAGCCCGGGTTCGCCAGAACATACTGATATCCTGCGATTTTTTCCTGCAGGGATTTCACCCGACTGGCCTGTTCATCAATCAGTCGGTTCTGCTCTGTCAGCGCCGCCCGTGTTCGTCCTTCATTATCTGAGGCTTCAGGCAAAGACATTGACGGCGTTTTATGCGCGATTTCATCTATCGTCAGTGCATACTGGCGCGCAGACTCCCTGGCCTGCTCCTGATTCTGGTACAGCGTGTACCATGCTGCAGCCCCCAGCATCACCAGTCCGGGTACGCCACCAACCAGCCCCAGCGCACCGCTCATCAGACGTGAGCCCACCGCCGTTGTACTGTTCAGCGCATTCTGGGCGGCGCTTCTGGCAGCAATATTTCTGTTCAGGCGTTCCTGTGTGGCCGCCAGACGGGCTTCTGCAGCAATCTGCATCTCCGTCCCGCGGGCTGCCGCCACGGCCTGCTGAGCACGGTACACGGCTGCTCTTGCCCGCGCCGTGGCAATCTGCGTTCCCCTGAACTGTGCTTCCGCCAGTGCAACTTCATTACGTGCAGCCGTCACAAGTCCTGCCGTGGCAGACATCGCTCCGGAGGCCATATTGCCAAAGTACCGGGCAACCCCGACGGCAACCAGTGCCCCCACGGCTGTTGCCACATTATCAATCTGTCCGGCAACACCGTTCAGCACGCCGGAGAGCGTTTTCGTCACCCCGCAGGCCTCATTCGCACCACCCACCCAGGCCATAAAGGCGTTTTCCACCTTTGTGATCCCGTCAGAGACCGTTTCCGGCATGGCCGCGTATTCATCACGCAATACCTCCAGCTGGCTGATTAACGCAGGAACGACTTTATCCGCCGTCAGTTGACCATCGTCCGCCATCGCCTTCAGATCTTTACGGGCCACGCCCATACCCGCAGCCAGTGCACGTACGATCCGGTCACCACTTTCATTGACCGAATTAAATTCCTCACCGCGCAACACACCCTGTGCCAGCGCCTGGCTGAACTGGGTGATCACCGAACCCGCCTCAGCCGTACTGGCACCGGAGATTTTCAGCCCCGTGGAAATGGCCTCCGTCACCTTCAGCACATCATCAGCACTGTAACCATATTCACGCATTGAGGCTGCCGAGCGGGCAAACAGGGCCGCATTATCCGAAAAAGCGGTACCTGTCCGCTGACTGATATCCATCAGCACTTTCTGTGATGACGAAAATTCATCAGATGACTGCGACGCCTGTTTCAGACGGGCATTCACGGAACTCCACTCATCAGCCAGTGAAATCAGGTGTCCGGTGGCAAAGGCACCGGCAAATGCGCCAGCCATTCCGACAGCAGAACCGCGAATTTCCGTCAACTGGCTGTTCAGTTCTGCCAGGGCACGTCGCTGCTCCCGGGCTGCCGCAGAGGCCTGACGCCCGCCATTCTGCAGGGTCCGGTAATATTCACTGCCCATACGGGAAGCCCGCTGGATCTCCGACTGGAATGACTGCGAATTTGCCGAAATTTTGATAATCAGTTCACGTAACGTCGCCATTCACCTTTCTCCGGGCAAAAAAAACCTGCCACAGCAGGTTTTCATCATTATTTATGACATTGCTGCAAGGCTCAGCGCGTCTTCCAGCGCCGCAAACGGATCCACCTCCGGCTTATCCTCATCCTCGCCCCAGCAGAGCATGGCGTCCTTCAGTGCAACATTCATCCCCTGTGCCCCGAAAACCGCTTTCACGATCTGTGCATTACGGATATCCCCGCGCTCATCACCCAGCGGGGATACCCTGTCGAACTCCATCCACATCATCGCCTCGCTCGCACTCAGGCTGTGGCGCAGTTCGGATAAGGTGCGCCCCAGACGGAGCGCAAGTCGCATCAGAAAGCGAATTTCCGGGCGGGCTACTTTTTTCTGGCCGACTCTGCATCAGCGATCAGTTCCAGTGCCTGACGCAGCAACCGGGCATGTACCGGACCATAGACGGCCAGCACCTGCTCACGGTCGTCCGGAGTGAACACCCGTTGCAGGTCAGTATCACACAGGACATCGCAGAACAGCGTCACATCCGCTTCCAGGTTACGGCGGGTTTTCGCCACCACCGACAGGGTATCGTCATCCTCTCCATCACCATTGAGCACTTCCTGCCACAGATACCAGGCCTCTGCCGAAGGCTCCCGCAGCACCACGCTGACATTTCTCCATTCCGGCACCTTCACCGTTTTATGACGGAACCCCGACAGTCTGGCCAGCGCCAGTGTTTTCAGATCTTTTGCCATAAGCCTTATCCGCCCGCACCATTAACCGTTACTGTACACGCATCAGAGGTAATGCTCTGCGGCTGTTCTGCAGAATCCGTTACCTCGCAGGTATAAACCCCCTTATCACCTGACTGCGTATTGGCTTTACTGAAAGTGTCAGTAGTCTGTCCCTCTACCGGCTGACCATCCTTCTTCCAGGCGTGTTTATAAGGCGGCGTTCCCCCGTTGACACTGACTGACATTGTCAGCAGCGCACCGGTATTCACGGTAAGTGTCTTCTCCAGATTTTTCACAAACGCCAGCGGTACCACATAGGACACCGGTTTACCCTTCAGGCGAAGTGAAAACGTTGCAGCCACCACGCCGTTGGTACCGGATGACCAGGTGTGCTGACGCACTTCCGCCAGGAACTTAAAGCCCTTACCGGACGGAAACTGCACCTTAAACGCATACACCGTGTCATTGTCATAGGCATCACGCAGGGCGTTCTGGGCCTGATTCAGATAAAAATTACCCGACATGGAAATCTCGGACGACGCCCCCAGACCGTTGATGTTCTCCTGCTCTGTGGAGCAGAGCGTGGTCACATCAATATCCTGTTTCTGACCGGCGGTGAACTGGACTTCCTTGATGGTGCAGTCCAGGCGCAGATATTCCGCCTTCTCCATGGTTTCAGCAGTCGCCGGGGCAGATGAAATCATCACCTGCGTCAGCTGTGAACGTTCATACAAAGCAGACATTCTGCCTCCTGATAATAAAAAACCCGCACGCGGCGGGTTATGGGTTCTGTTGAAAAAATTACACCGTGACCTGAAACTCCAGGGTTGCACGGTAACAGCGGTTTTCCGGAATATAGTCCTGCATTTCACTGACGGATCCCGGGGCCAGCAGCATTATGGCTTCACGGGCGTCCTGACGTATCTGACGCGCCTGCGTCACAGTCCCGGCATAAACGTCTATCTGCACCGACACTGAGGACTCCGCCTGCCCGCCCATCACGTCCGCAGACACCGATGAAATCAGGCTGAAAACCACCCACGGAAGCGCCACCGACGGCCTGCCATCCAGCAGGGGGACCACATACGGGTACACCTGCCCGCCGGCAAGATGTGCCAGATGAGGATACAAATCCGCCTCCGTCATCGTCTCAGTACCTCATCAATGGCCCGGTTCATCCGCGCAATCACCACCTGTGCCGCCTGTTCACTGCGCACATCAAATGCCGGGCGCACAAACGGGTGCGGTGGCATATTCACGGTCCCCATTTCCACAAACCGCCAGTAGAAAGCATTGCGCGGGTTATCCGCCTTCATGGTGTTATCGCTGTTACCGGTGTCCGGATTAACACCCCGGATATGCACACCGGATTCCATCCCGCCATCGCGGGAGCACCGGGAAAGGACCACCACATTGCGGCGCAGTTTTCCCCTGCGTACCGGTGCCCGTGACACCACTTCTTCTTTCAGCACATTCGCACCCGCACGGGTTGCCTCACGCAGCACCCGGTTATTTTCTGCACCACTCAGAAGCTGCAAATCGCGGCTGATGTCCTCCAGCCCCGAAAAATCCAGCAGGGTTTCGATCATTTTTCCCCTCCCAGCCGACAGAGAATTTCCAGACGCCCGCCGGTCGCATCAGGCACGGGCAGCCCGACAACGTTCAGGATCCGGTCACGCCATGGACCACTCAGCACATGAAGTCGTGACGCTGCCGTGATTTCCCGACCGGACTGACCGCGCACCCAGATGCGGATTTCCGCCTGCGCCATTTCCGCACCGGACTGCATCCGCTCCCGGCTGCTCCTGCCACGGATATCCGCATGAATTTTCCCGCATGACACCCATTCTTCCGTCATTTCTCCGGCAGCATTACGGGTTAACACCGGGTTCAGAACACTTATCATCTGTGTCAGACGACCTGCAGATATTGCCATTCCCCCTCCTCATAACACCGTCGGACAACGCAAATCGTAAATCAGCACGGAAACAGAAAACGGCAGCTCCCCCTGAATCAGTTCTTCCCGCTCCGCAAGATCCGGATTCCGGTACAGCATCCCGGTCAGTCGCATGGCAGCCCCCTTCATCCGGGTTAATGCCTCGCCCGGGAGCAGTTCACCGTCCTCACGAATCACCTTATCCCGGCTGCCCTGAATGTAGGCCAGCAGCACGGCGGTAGCCTGACGAACCTTGTCCATCAGCATGTCATCATCCGCGTCATGGTCGACACGCAGATGTGCCTTGATCTCTTCCAGTGTCAGTAATGCCGTCATTTTCCGCCTCCAGCATCCCGCCCACGTTTTGCAGCCAGGGTCCAGCCTGATGAATGAGCTTCTCCGGGTTTATCACCGGTCATACTGTTGCAGTGCCACAGCGAGCCCCCCCACGTCACCGTATCGCCGGGGTGGTAGGTTTCACCGGCTCTGAACACACCGCGGTAGAGCATCACCGGCAGGGAAAATGTTTTTTCCGTACGCTGGCCACTGCTCTGCCGGACCACCACAGAGAACAACCGTTCACCCGTCATGCTGACGTCAATATCCGCCACCCCGTCAACCAGGCATTCCCATCCCCGCATCCCGTGCGTTTTTTCATACGCCCGCCAGAGTCCGCCCTGGTGTGTGGCATACGTGCCCCGGGGAAATGATTTTTGATCGTCAATAGCGGGGAGCACTTCCAGTGCCGTGGCATCACGCCCGTCCTGCGGAGCCGGCAGGGCACTCACCGCCTCCAGAACCGCCTTCTGCAGAACATCCGGATCGTAGTCACGACCATCACGCGCAACAGGAATATGGCTTACCGCCTCCTTCACCATCTGTTCAAGCATCGGACGCACATCATCGGGGGTGATACTTTTGCCGTCTGCCGGCACCGGTATTTTCGCGACCGCATCATTCACCGCCAGCTTCAGTACTTCCGGATCGTAATCACGACCGTCACGCGGAGCAGGGATATGGCTTACGGCCTCTTTCACCATCTGCTCAAGCATCGGACGCACATCATCGGGGGTGATACTTTTGCCGTCCGCCGGTACCGGAATATTCGCAACCGCATCATTCACCGCCTGCTGCAGTACATCCGGATCATAATCACGACCATCACGCGGTACCGGAATGGTCCCCACAGCGTCATCCACCATCGCCTGCAGAACCGGATGTACCTCATCCACCGTCACATGCTTCTGTAATACCGCCGACAGGGAAGCCAGTTTCTCTTCAAACGCTTGTGCCTGCGCGGCCATCTTCCCCTCAAATGTGCGCTGTAAATCCGCCAGCACCGTGGAGAATTCTTCGCCCAGTGCACGAATAATGGACAGTTCCCGTTCCGTCATTTTCTCAGTATCCCCCTGAACATCGCTTTCACTGCATCATGCTCTGTTTCACTGATTGCCTTATTACCGTCAGATGCGCCGTCAGGCAGTTGTGCTGAAACTGTTTTCCCGGCCGACGCGAACGGGTCCTCACGGGCATCACGACGGGACAGCGCCTCCAGACTGTAGTTCTGCTGCTGAAGATACAGTGCATCACCGCCGGCAAGGGGCGGCAGGTTCTCACGTTTACGGGCCTCATTGGGCGTGAGAAGCGTATTTTTCACCGATTCACCCAGTGTTTTCATGCGCCGTTCGCTGTCCATTCTCAGCAGCGTGGTGACGTCAAACTCCGTGCTCTCGTTTTCCCCCGTTTCCAGCGCCTCATCCAGTAACAGCTCAATGGACTCAATCAGCGTCTGCAGACACTGGGAATAATACTGCTGCTCCAGCGCCTCCACGTTGTCACTGGAAGGCGGGTGGCCAACGCCAATCTTGTAGGCCGGGACACGGAACACCGAACAGACAATTTCAGCCGTCATTTTCAGTTGTTCCACCGTCTGCGCATCCACCGGTGAAAACGTCGTGGGGCTGTATTTTGCCCCGTTGCTCAGTATGGCCGTCTTCCCGGCATTTTCGCCCGTATATCCGCTGTCCCAGTTCCCCTTCAGTTTTTTCGCGTTTTCTTCCGTAATACTGCCGGGGACCTCAATCACGCCTGATGGTCGCCCGCCATTTCTGAAAAAATACGTCGAATTTGCCTGAATATGATGCCCCTGCATGGCGGCCAGTCCTGCGGCATACACCGGCGGCAGCCCCACAAGCGGATGAAAAAAACAGTTAAAACGGTCGTGGATCACCTCCCGGGCAGGCACCGTCACCGACTCCGTGATCCCACAGTTCCGGTCCGGCGTGATGCGGTAGAACACGTCGCCGTCATCCGCCACCAGAGGTTCAACCCGGTTCCAGTCCAGAATACGCAGTTCTTTGATCTGCCCCCGGTGGTTGCGGATTTTCAGCACCACCGTATTGCCGTGACGCAATTTGGAATTCAGCCACAGTTCAAAAAACTGGATGCGATTCTGCTGTGCATTAGGACGACGACAGAGACGGGCAGTATCTCCCTGCCGCTTTTCCCGGCGTATTCCCTGTACATCAGTCTGCATCAGGCGAAGCCGCATTTTGGCAATATCCTGGGATATCAGCGAAATGCATGAAAACACCGCGTGAAAGGACAAAACGGTTTCCGGATCGGCTTTCACACCCTGCTGCCAGGCACCGGCAAAAGGCTCAGCCACCGCCTGAAACAGGGACCGCCAGCCCACTTCTCTTACGTCACGTCCTGATTTCTGGTTTTTTCGGGTTCGCCGCAAAAGGTTCCACATTCGCCATGCTCCGCATCACGTTTCTTTTTCTGACCTGCCGGACGTCGCGCTGTGATGTACTCCGCCTTCCCCAGGCGAACCAGCACCTCCGCACACGGCTGTGCCACATCACGGATATCCCCGGCCCGGGCATCATGCGTGCCCTGCAGATACTGGATTTTTGCCATCTGTTACTGCGGGAAGCTCGCGCCTCCCGCCCTCCTCATCAGACTCAGCCACCGGACGCAGTTCCGTAGTTCACACCGGTGATCACCGCCACTGCCGCGGTACGGCGACGACGCCAGTTGATCCAGCGCTCCGCACGGATGGCCACGCTGCCGGTCTGAAACATGGAGACCAGTTCCACCGGTGACGGTGTGCTGCTGTCGCTGGTCGGTTCAGACTGCATCTCCAGTGACGCTTCACGGGACATATCCACCGCCACACCGCCGTCATCAGCCAGATAAATATCCGGCGCATTCACCAGTACCAGCTGGTCACCCACATACTGGGAGACAATCACCGGCAGCCCCTGGAAGGTCCCGCCCAGCAGGGTCATGTCCGGATATTCCTTCTGCCCCAGCGCATTTTTACGCATGGACAGCGCCAGGGCATTCGTGCTGGACATCAGCCAGACCGCACCGGTGGGCTGCAGATTTGCCGTCACAAACTGGCCAAACGCGGCCTCGGCATCCGCATCCGGGTTACCGGTTGATGCCGTGCCCTTCACATCATGGGTGATGGACGCCGGGGAGACATCCGCCACCGCCGCTTTTTTCGGGTCCACAAAGTCTGTGTCCAGACGCGCCACCACCGCTTCTGCCAGCGCATTACGGACCAGCGCATCAGCTGCCGGACTGGAAAAACGGATCAGCTCTTCCGTCAGTACCGCAATGGCCGACACCTTCGCATGACTGAAGGTGATGGATTCAAAATCAAACTTCGTCAGGGGTCTGGCCTTACCCTCCCCCACCCAGCCGGCAGCACCACCGGACACCTGGGCATGCACGCGGATATTGAACGGCACCTGACGAAGTGCAGGGATCCCGCCCTGACCAAATCGCCCGATAATGGTCTGCGGACGCAGGTAATCAATAAAGTCCTGTGCGTATTCCTGATATTCAGACAGGCTGCCTGCCCACTGCGGATCCGTGGTGGTCCCCGCGCCCACTGCAGATTTCAGGACATGATGCAGACGACTGTCATCCGGATACTGACGACGGGCCACTTCCAGGGCTTCAGATCGGACGCCTTTAGCCGCAGCCAGCGATTTGGCAAAGCGGGCGAAGCCAATCCCCTTATCCAGTTTCTGCTCCACACGGATCACCGGCGCAGAAGCCACCGCGGCCACATTCCCGTTACCGGCCTGTTTCACCGGCTGCGCCGTGGCGGCCTTACCGGCTTCCAGTTCACGCAGGCGCTTCAGGTGCGCATCCACCTGACGGATTTCCGCTGCGGTGTTGTCGTAATGCTCTTCCTCCTCCACATCCAGCGTGCGCCCTTCCTCTGCGGCTTTGGTCATGACCTCCTCAAGGGAGGCTGCCAGCGCTGCACGCTTGTTTTCAAAACTTTTAATCTGTTCGCCAATATTCATTATGGTCTTTTCCTTATGAAAAACGGTTGTTGACTGTGCCGCAGCGCCGGCAGAAGATGCGATTTTCACCACCGGTTTCCGGTTGCCGGACGCGGCAGAAAACGGGCGGTCGTAAGATTTAATGGTCCGGATGGTGCATTCCGCATTCGCGGGCACGGTGACGGCAGACACCTCCATCAGTTCCCAGCGCCTCCGTCCAGAAAGGTGTATTCATGGGGACGGAAGCCCACGGACAGCCCCCTGACCAGCCCGGTCTTAATGGCCGCCCAGACCTCATCCAGCCGGGCAGCCAGTTGCGACGGCATATCCGGTACGGGCTTCACCAGTGTTGCCGTGATTTCCAGCCCTTCGCTGACCCGGCGTACCGTACACTGCCCCACCGGGCGGGAATGGTCATGCTGCCAGAGAAACGGGATCGCACTGCCAAACTCCGCGCCCTCCGGCTCCAGGATGTCACCATCCCGATCCGGAGAAGGCGTTGACGCAATCCCGGTGATCACCCGTTCATCCTCACTGAAGGATTTCACCGTCAGCAGGGAACAGGCCCGTTTAAGAGTCACATCAGCCTCCTGAAAATAAAAAAACCGCCGGAGCGGTTCGTGATGGTTACAGTGTGAACAGGGTTATATGAAAAAAACCGCATATTCTTTCTTTTTCGGTTCCGGGTTAAGGAACATCAGGGAGACCGCATTGAACAGCGCCATCAGCGGGTCAATTTTTCCCCGTCCACTGGCCTGTTTGGTGATAAGAATGGCGTTACCTTTAGGCTCCACCCGGGCATTGCCGACACACCAGGCCATCAGGGGCTGGTCACCATGCACCAGCACCCCTTCAGCCAGTTTGCGCTCGGTGGTTTTAATGGCCCCGCCCAGTTTCCAGCCCTGGCTTATCCCCACCACAATTCCGTCGGGGATCCCGGCTTCCGCCAGTGAATCCAGAATCTGCCCCACCCCTGACGGGTCAATACCGATATGGTCCAGTAACTCAGCCTCATGAATGCGACGCACATATTCCGCCACTTCCGCCGTGTCATCCCCGACACGCCGGACAATGGTCATATCTCCACAGGCAACAAGATCCTGAAACCGGGACGCCTCGCTCTTCCGTCGGACCACCGCGGTTTCATGCGCCCAGGCATGGCCCCAGCCCAGCCATTCGCGGGTCTCCCGGTCACGCCCAATCACATACATCCCCAGCAGATCATCCAGCCCTCCGCCGTCAATCCCCACCGTCACCACATCAGCACGACGCAGGATATCGTCCAGGCTGATACAACGGCCCTGCTCTTCCCAGAAATCAGCCCCCGCCCAGCGGTCAGAGCGCAGGGCAAGACCAATTTCCACATTGGCGTGTTTTGACATGAACCCCCGGAATGTCTCTTCACCGGCTTCCCGGGCTTTACGGTACTCCCGGTACAGAAAGGCCTCATCCACTGAATAGCCGAGATTCGGATTGACCATGGCGAGGTTTTCCATCAGCAGGTGAGCCCCGCTTTCCACCATTTCAGGAGGGTGTTCAAATATCACCGGCAGAAAGTGCGGATCATGAATTTTGCCGTCGCGCACATCCCGGGCGTACTGCAGTTTCTGTCTGAACACCCCGGCGGGCGGTTCATTCGACTGGGTGGTCGTATACACCACAAACCCTTCCGGGCGGGAGGCAAGGCCGCCTATGGCTTCACGTAACATGTCCTCCGCCTTGCACTGCTTGCCAAACAGCCACAACTCATCAATCAGCGTACCCACGGACTTGATACCAGACACCGTATTCGGATCGGCTGCCACCACCTTCAGGGTGGTGTCTGTCACCCTGTGGGTGATGGTCCGGATATGGGTCTGTACCTGGCAGAGGTCATCCAGATCATCGTCACGTCGTACCATATCCCGGGCAGGGTTGAAGGCGTTGGCCGCCACCTCCACAGTCGGGGCCAGAATCGTGTAACCCGCCGCCTGCCGCCAGTTCAGTAACAGCGCCGTCATCATGATCCCCGCGGCCAGCGTGGACTTCGAGTTTTTCTTGGGGATAAGGATAAAAACTTCCTTGATATGGCGTACACCGGTCTGCGCATCATAGGAGCCAAACAGGGCCGCCACCAGGTCAAACACCCACGGTGCACAGGACTCCCCGAACGTCGGGCTACCAGGTGCATCCACAATCCGCAGTTGTTTAAAAATCGCCAGGGCATGTGCGGCCTCGTCCGGATAAATCGGATCCGGAATAATCGACAGCCCCTTTTTCAGGCGCTCTGCCCAGTCCGGGCAGGCTGTGCTCCATACAGGTATCATCCGCTTTCCTCATTATCGTTATTCACCACCAGTCGGGGTGGCGGTGGCACCGCAAAACGGTTAGCCGCTTTTTTCGCGGCATCACCTTTTGCCGATTTTTTCCCGGTATCCCCTTTTTTATGGTGCGTGAACTGCGCCAGACGCCAGGCCGCATCCAGTGCCAGTTTCGGATCAATGCAGAGGTTTTCCACCAGGATCCGCCCCATGGCTTTCACCGGATCGGGAAGACCATCCTCCATATATTCAATACCAGGAGACATCACCGCGGACGGTGGCATCTCCGGATTGTTTTCGTCCGGCTGTGGTATTGCAGCCGCCTCACGGCGACGGGGTTTATCCTCCTGCTCTGATTTTTTCTGCCGGTAAACAGGAACCTCATCCACCTCCACCGTCTCGCATTGTTTACGGGCTATAAACGCAAGCACCTCCGGATCTTTTGCCAGCTGCGAGCCTTTAACCCTGGCGGTCTTCGCCGAATAACCAGCGGCAATGGCTGACGCTGTTTTGTTTTTCCCGGACATGAGCGCCAGCGCAAATTTTCGTTTTTGCGTTGTCAGCACAGCCTCCTCCCGGGTCCAGAACGCACTCAGCCGGGTATGGTTCAGCCCATTTTTCCCGGCGTCTCATGCCGCAAATGTTAACTGCTGCCTGGTTAACATTTGCTGAAAAAGCCAGTTAACATTTTTTCCGCACAACAAACTGAATAATAAAGATAAAAACCGCAAAAATGCCCGGACAGCCAGTTAACATGTTAACTGCCCTGAAACGGGAATTTTTTCTCTGCGTGAGAGGGGGCGCGGTGTCCGGAGCGATCGTTTTTTACGCCGGATGATACCCCCCCGCTCGGGTTACAGTCCGATGATATCGTCTGCCCTGCCATGACCTCCGGACACCTCCGGCAGCGTCGGGTCCGGCATACCACTCGCCGTTTCACTGACTGACTTCTGGCGATGGCATTCGGTACAGAGCGTCCAGAGATTCGTCTCCTCATTACCACCACCGAACTGAAGTGCAATTCGGTGATCGAGTTCACTGTCACAGAGGTCAACCACACGACCACAGAGACAGCACTGCCCGGCATCCCTGAGCCAGATATGACGCTTGAGGGAAACACGTGCACTGCCACTGACACGACGCTGTTCACCCTTCAGAATATTCACCCGTCGGGTATTCAGTGTTTTGATTCTGCTCTGGAGTGTACGAAGCTCAGCCATGTAAAATCCCCGTCATATGGCAATCAGTAAAGGAAATAAATATGTCATCGAAAAACCGGACCCGCAGAACCACAACCCGCAATATCCGTTTCCCCAATCACATGATTGAACAAATTAACATCGCCCTTGAACATAAAGGTTCCGGTAACTTTTCAGCGTGGGTTATTGAAGCCTGCAGGAGAAGGCTGGCAACAGATGCAACGCATCTGCGTCCGGCCAGCATGACAAATAACGAGAAATGAACGTTCGGTTACAGGAGCAGGTACCCACTGTCCTCCAACAATATTTCATCTTCATACCCGGCGGAACAAGACTTACCCTGCCGGGATGTACAGAATAACAACAGAGTGATAATTAATTTCTGATGAAATAATCAGGGTGCAGAAGGACTAAAGATAAACGTTTTCTTCACGCCTTTACGCGGCCTGTCCTTCTCAAATCGCCATTTTGCCATCGCCTTTACAACCTGCTCATCAAACAGATGGTGCGGCTCTGAACGGATAAACTCAATTCGGGTGACAGTACCATCAGCACCAATATCAAACTTCACATCAACCCGTCCCTTTATATAATTTGCCGCTGCATAGGCCGGATATTGTGGTAATGCCTTCACCAATTGTCGGGGCATATCTGTTTTATGTTGCGTACAGCCCATAACCAGAGAAGACAACAAAATAATTAACGGAAGATTTCTTTTCATTTTCATTCCCGGCACAGATAAGAATAAGTCTTATTCTAACAATGCCACCCTGTCGGTCATCAATCCTCTGCTTGATGGCAACGACAATTATCCGACTAAAATCACAAATCAGACACATAACAGGGCTTGCGAGGTAACACATCGTCCGGCTTCTTCCACCATCGCACCGGACAGGCGACTATGAGGGGCAACGCCGCGCTCCGTTAACGCGGTAAACCCCGGTGTGTATCGTTTTTGATTATCCCCGCACACTCGCGAAGAGGAGTCTCCCGGTCGGGCTGCGGTCTCTGTTAATGCGGGAATACAGCGACGATACGGCGCATCAGCAAAACTTAGTTCAGGCACTGAGTGCGGATATAGTCCTGTGCCCCTTCCAGCTGCTTCTGCATTGTCATCAACCGTTCTCTGAGGATGAAATAATCCCGTTCAGCGGTGTCTGCCAGTCGGGGGCCGGTTGCATTATCCACGCCGGAGGTGCCGGTGGCTTCACGCACGGTACCGGAGCAGGTGGCGTTGATCCGCAGGCGCTTACGACCAGCGGCAACATCAGCACGCAGAGTTTCATTTTCAGCTCTCGCATCGGCTAATTCCCTCGAGTATTTTGCATCGAGCGCAGCAACATCGCGCTGGCGCACCTGCATATCAGTAATGGTTGCGTTTGCCAGCTCCAGCTCTCTGGCTTTTTTATCGCGCTGCGCTTTGTAGGTGATGACGTTATCACGGTAATGATTCAGCCCCAGACTAAGCGCACCACAGACCACCAGCAGAATAACGGTAAACGCGGAAAGCATTCGGTTTATGCTCACCCCACCAGCCCTGCCGAAGTCAACGCCATCCAGGTTATGGAAAGAAAAAGAACAACCAGCATTAGTGAAAATGAAATACCGACGATTACACAAAGGCCCTTCGCCAGCATTATGAGTTTGTCTGACATCTTTACCCCTTAATAGCAGTAATTAACCGGGCAACCACCCATAAAAACGGAATCAGCCAGACCAGCAAAAATTTCCAGTCCGTTTTTATCATCTTCATGCTGCGGTAGCTCTCCATGCAGCAAGCAGACCAGCAATCCACTGAACACCTTTTGGGGTGAATTTAACCTGCGTAAAAGCATGACCATTGCCCGCCTCGCCCGTTTTCACGCTAAACCGCCCCGCATCCAGGTGATGCGAGTAAGGCGTCATTTTTCCAGCGAGGCGATACATTATTCCGTTCTCCAACAAAAACAGCCGGAAATCGGTTTCTTTGATACCGAGTAACTTAGCAACTTCCCGGAATCCCATCAGACCAGATGCTTCAACATAGTTATCAACAAATTCAGCCTTCGGCGCTGCTATTGCCAGTTGATTTTCCAGCACTGCTTTCTGTTCAGCCAGTTTTGCCGCAAATCGCAACGCCTCAGGTAAAGTCCGGGGGATCTGAATACCATGCATCGCTTTGAGTCTTGCCAGCACAGAACGACGAACGGCCTTTGACTCCCTCATGCCAACGAGCATCATCTGGTCAAAATCCAGATCATAGTATGCCGTTCTTGTTTGGTTATTGTTTAACCGGAATTTTTTTCCGGTTCCATCAAGCTCTAGCTCATCCTCAATTTTTGCAAGAAACTTACGCGGTTCATGAGGGACTTCTCCGGCTTCTGCCCGGGCTGGATTAATAATGTTATTCAGAAAATCCAGACTACTCATGGATATTTCATGATCGACAGAAATCATCTCTTTCATGGTTGATTCCTTTTAGTGATGAACCCTGCGCACAGGAATAACCAGCCCAAAGAGGGTTAACCAGACCACTGCCGGTTATCCACCAGGGCTCATCCTGAAAGGTTCTTTGGTTTATTTACGCTTGTGCGAAGCGCAGAAATGACAAAGGCACCATTACGGTGCCTCTGCGTGAAATAATCTGCCTAACTTTATTCACTTACATTTTGCCAGTTCGCAGGATTTCGTGTTATCCGCCCGCGCTGGCCAACGTCATTTTTCAGCAAAATATTCTGCTTATCTGTCGATTCCCCAGCACGCCAGCGCGCTCTCCTGGTCACGACGGGATACCTGACCATAACAGTTATTTGAGCGGATACGGCAGTCTCTGCCACCGTCCTTAATCCACCAGCGAATCGCTTCGCAGGCAC
>OGEK01001406.1_pt1 | contig 16467 bp, 12 predicted proteins | sample 1570641 | NCBI WGS metagenome assembly OGEK01 (sample SAMEA2582136, study PRJEB24529) | metagenome | biome: Human gut stool | place: China | collected 2011
AGCAGGGGATTGAAAATCCCCGTGTCCTTGGTTCGATTCCGAGTCCGGGCACCACCTTTCCTTTTTTATGCTTCTCTATGAATCTCTATATGCATGAAATTCAGCAGGTTAGCATAAAAATCTTTCCCGATACGTTTTGATTTGTTCCTATGTATCCGGGAAATTTGGGGTCAGGTTCGGGGTCTTTCAGTTCGATGAACTAAGGAGCCCCATATGGCCCTGACCGACAGTAAAATCCGCGCTGCAAAACCTCTCGCAAAATCTTACAAGCTTACTGACTCGCAAGGTCTGTACCTGACCGTATCCACCAGCGGTTCTAAGCTGTGGTATTTTCGCTATAGTTTCGGTGGCAAAGAAAGCCGTCTGGCTTTTGGCCCCTACCCGCAAATAACGCTGGCGGAAGCCCGCGAAAAACGCGATGCGGCGCGTAAGCTACTGGCATCCCGAATCTGCCCTTCGCAGTTACTTAAGCCAGAAAAAGACACCGTTGACGCCTCCCGGACGTTTCAGTTTATCGCCACTGCGTGGCACACCAGTTGCCTTAAACTCTGGTCGGAAGGCCATGCGGATAAGATTCTTACCTGCCTGAAACGCTATGTTTTTCCTGATATTGGCGCGATGGATATTGCAAAGATTGAGACCCGGCATCTGGCACAGCTTGTGAAAGCGATTGATGATAAAGGCGTGCATGACGTCGCCGGGCGGGTAAAACAGCATCTGACTAAAATCATGCGTCACGCCGTACAGCAGGGGATTATCAAATATAACCCGGCGTATGATTTAGATGGCGTCGTGACCCCTGTTGTGACCCAGCATCACCCCCCCTGCCCCTGAAACGCCTGCCGGAGTTACTGGAGAAAACGGACGGCTATAAAGGCCGGGAACTGACCCGACTGGCGCTGGAGCTGAATCTGCATGTCTTCCTCCGTTCCAGTGAGCTACGCCTTGCCCGCTGGGACGAGTTTAACCTGAAAGCGCATATCTGGACGGTGCCTGCGAAGCGTGAGGCAGTGAAGGGTGTGCGGTTTGCAGAGCGTGGCGCAAAGATGAAGGATGAGCATCTGGTGCCGCTGTCGGCGCAGGCGGTGGCGCTGCTGAAACAGATTAAGACAATCACCGGCGAGTCGGTTTTCGTTTTTCCGGGAGCGCATTCGCTGGAGAAGCCGATGAGCGAGAACACTATCAACAAGGCGCTGAGGGTGATTGGCTATGACACAAAAACGGAGGTTTGCGGTCACGGTTTCAGGACGATGGCCTGTAGCGCCCTGAATGAGTCGGGGCTGTGGTCAAAGGACGCTATCGAGCGACAGATGAGCCACAAGGAGCGCAACGGCGTGCGGGCAGCGTATGTGCATAAGGCCGAACATCTGGAAGCGCGGATGGAAATGATGCAATGGTGGTCGGACTATCTGGACATGAGCCGCGAGGGGTACGTTGCGCCGTATATTTATGCGCGGCAGCATAAGGTGGCCTGAGTCAGTGACGGCATGAATTATCGGTAATGGAAAAGCAGATACCGGCGGGTCTGCTTTTTTGTTTGCGCCCTTTTTCGCTTTTAGCCCTTTCCGGTCAGAGCCATTCCCCTTGAAACCCTTGCCCCGAGGCCCTTTCGTGAAAGGTTGCGACTGTTAATTTCGCTGTATTAAGAGGAAACCGTACAGAATTTTTCCGGGTGGAAATTTTTTGTACGGTTTCCTCTTAATAACGCCGGATCAAACGGTCAAACCTGCCAGCCAGAAGGTTTGTCTATTCCTCCATGCCTCGTCCGTACACCTGCCGGATATAGCGCCCGCGCCCATCGCCGTGGCCCAGATCGGTGGAGACCTGCGCCAGCGCCTCTTTTTTACTTAACCCCTGCGCCAGCCAGTAACGTACTGCATCCTGCGCCCAGGCGTAGCGCAGGCTGTGCGGGGAGTGCTCGCCCGTCAGGCCGCAGCGCCGCGCCTGATTGTGCCAATAATTCATGGCGGTTTTCAGATCTGTCGCATCGATCAGCCTGCCGTTACGCTCTGCCGCAATACTGATTGCCCGGTCTACCGCCTGTTTTACCGCGACGGAGTCCTGTACGGTAGTCATTCGGGGACGTCCGCCCTTGGTGCCAAATACCACGCGTAACTGTTGCTCACCATTTGCCAGCGCCTGCCGCCACGTTTTAAGCGACTGTGCACACTGTACCGCTTCCTGCGAGCGTAGCCCCATCAGCCGCGCCAGCGTCAGGGCTGCCGCAAACCCCGGATCGGTCGCCTGCGCTTTTTGCAGTGCCGACTGATAAGCGCGTTCAGGAATGGCCTGCTTTGTGCCGTTACGGCTTGCGCCAGCCAGCCCTAATGTACGATTACTGAGCCGTGCATCTGACGCCAGCTTATCACGTCCGGCCTGTTGCAGAACGGCACGCAGCGCCGCCATCTCGTTTTGCAGCGTGCGTTTACTGATACCCTGCGTCAGCCGATGCTGAATGTAACCTTCGATGTGCCGCGTCCTGATATGCGCCACCTGTTTACTCTGAATATTCAGCGCCAGAAGGTGGTGACAGAATCGCTTCGCGATCGCCATGCGGTCGTGGACGGTCTTGTGGCTGCCGCCCACCTGCTGTGCCAATGTGGTCATTTGCTGCGCCAGTTTTCGCATTGTTTCTCCCGTTTTTGTAAGAAAATGACTGTTTTCCCCGGTGCGGCGGTAGTAGGCCCTCTGGCCGGAACGATATCTGTGCGCCGGGGCGACAGCGGTTGAGGTATGACGGGGAACGGTTGGACATTCAATGCCGCCGCCTGTGTTAACAGGTAATCCCCCGGATCGGGCGATCCGCCTTGATATCATTCATTTCAGGCCGTCACTGGCCGGTTTCCTGCTATCCTGTGGGTGAATTTTGATGGTGTGGTTCTCCTTGTGAGTGCGTCAGATTGTTGCCGCCGGGTGGGATCGGCGTGGGTAAAAGGCTGTCGTGGCGTAGGGTCGCGACGTCACTTTGTTGCTTTGCGCAACGAAAGTGACGCGCAGGTCCGGTGGATTGTTCCGTCACGCGGCTGCAAAGCCTTACGGCAATGCAGGCCGCAGCCGGAACGGGTGTGATCTGGCCCTGACCGCAAAGCGGCCCGGTATTTTCAAAGGCATTACCAGTGTCGGGTGCTGTCAACGACAGCGTGTTGCAGGCGGGAGGTTACGGCGTTGTCAGTGACGCAGGAAGGAGAAACCGGATGTGGCGTTTAAAATATTTTCTCCCGAATTTCCGCCAGCAAAGCTGGCAGAAATTCAGGAGAGCCTGTTTTACTGCTATTCAGGCTTACGGTAGCGGGAAGGCCAGATTTGCTCCGGCGCAACGCCTAATTCTTCGGCGATTAATCGTTCACCTTTGGGCCAGTGACGACAGATCGCGTTTGCCAGCGTGGAAGATGCCAGCCCAGCCCTGCGGGAAACCGCCGCCAGCGATGTACCGCGTTTTCGCAGCGCCGCCATGATATCAGCGGGATGCCAGTCCGGTTGCGTCATACAGTCACCTCACCGATAAATTTCACGCCGTCGGCGGTGCGCAGCCAGCGCGGGGCTTTGAGTCCTTCGGTGAAATACCAGACCAGTTCACATAACAGCCCGGTCAGGGTTTGTTCCGTTTTGGGTTCCGCTGGGCGTTCCAGCAGAAGCCGGAGCAGCGTGAGGCAGTACTCGCACAGGGAATCAGGTTCAGAAACAAAGTGCTGTGGTATCGATGGCGGGACGTCAACGGTCAGGCTTTCAACAAGATGCGGCGGGATGGGGTCGTGCAGCGTGGGTTGCAGCAGCGCCAGGCAGGCGTGAAGCCGTCCGCAGAGTGCCAGCCGTAGCGCAGGATCGTCGGTTTCTATCAGGGTTTCGGCGAAACGGGCGCAATAGTCGGCAAGGACGGTGAAATCCGTGGTGGCGTTAAAGGGAACGGACAACAAATCGAGTAAATCGCAGTCAGGGGTGAGGATTGTAGCCATTAGGGCAACCTCCGGTATGTGAATTTAAATTCCACCACCGAAGAGACCAATCTTACGGGTGGTGAACTGAACGGAGTTGGTCTTACCGGCCATACCTACACCGGCGCACCTTGCGGTGCCCCCGCCCAGCCCACCATAGAGATGTAGCCGAACGCACGACATAAAAAAAGCGCGGATGCGCCATTATGTCGCAGGTATGATATTCAGGAGACCAATCCCGACGCCTAATTTTGCAGGCGCGGGGGAAGGATACTGCGATTGGTTTTGCCAGACAAGGAATTTGTCGGGGGAACCAATTACACTTCTCTGAGCAATAATGCCAGCGCAAAACAGTGACTAAATTCGCTCCAATACAAAAACACGACCATCTCAATTAATTGTTATCCAAAGCAAAGATTGAATCATCAGATGAAATCGCCTACGATAGCGAAAGCCATCCCCCGGGATCCTTAGCCTCTACACGATAGTCACGCTCGTACGAGGTGTACGGGGCTCGCCGACAGCCAGTCGGCGTCGAAAGAAAGGAGCCCGGTATGAAACAGAAAACTGTGCTGGTTCACCAGTATCTGCGTTTCCGTTTTGGTCGCTGGGAGCACGTGTGTCAGCACATGCGCTCTTTACCGAACTGCTAACGGTTAATCCCGGGGTGATGGTCCTCTTCTATTGTTAATCAGGCCGCTTGTGTCGTCTTTTCCATCATTGATGTGTAATGTTCTTCATCTTTCGCCGCCTCGAATACTTTCTTAAACCAGGCAAGATAGCGTTCAACAGAAGCCCCCTCATGAAGAGAGATATTGCGGGCATCCTGGTGAGAATGTCGGTTTAGGTAACGAGCAAATATACGAAAACCTGGTTCACCCTCTGGTCCGCTAGCCAGTGTTTCAAGCGCCCGGTGAAGGGTTTCACTTTTCCCCGAAAAACCAAAGTAGTATTCAAGGATTTGCCGCATCGTATTTGGGATCACCACACTGGCAATGTCATCTTTCTGGGCGTGGCGTAAGACATACCATAGTGCCTGATAGTCGTTCAGTAATTCTTTTTCGGAAACAAGAGAAGCAGAACTGTGCAGGGATTTGGATATCCGATAAAGCGTCCATTCTGGTGGGCAAGAACCCGCAGCCCTTTTCTTTCTTTCCGCGGAAAGCAGTAACTCCTGAAAGAAAAACAGGCTATGCGTCAGAATAATAACTTTCTCAGCAATTTTGGCACGTATAACCTGATGCTGGATCAACGAAGCAATTTCAAAAACATAGTTTTGCGACAGACTGGATATCGGATCATCAATAACGATTAAGCGTTTCCGCTGATCATCGTCATCGCGACTTTTTCTTCCGGTACAGGTTTCCAGAAAATAGAGAAAGGCAATCAGCGTTTTTTCACCTTCACTCAGGCTACTAAAAACAGGCGCATCGCTTTTCTCACCCGACCGCACCAGACGATAATCATCCCGGTCGTCATAGGAAGCAATGTGGAACCCAGTGATCCCAAGAATATTCAAACCATGATTAATTCGATCAATCGTTTCCTGCGTATTGACGATCTGGCTGGATTTATCACGAATAGTTGCGGTCAGTGCACTAAGCTGAGCCGAAATTTCTTTCTGAGATACCGTTATTTTTTCTGATTTTTCAGCAAGTTTCGCTAGTTGTTCATCATGGTTAATTATCGTATCTGTAGCCAGCTTTCGGATATGACCGAGTAGTTTCTGTTTCAGCCCTTCTCGCTCAGTCTGATAATTCTCAGCCTTTCGGTTATGCTCACTGATTGCCACATTAATACTGGCGATCTGTGCAGAAACATTGCCTGCCAGTGCAGAAAGATCCTCAAGAGAGATCGATGCGGAGGGTGATGTTAATTTCTCATCGATATGCATTTTATTTCGTTGGTACGCCTGCTCCAGTTCAAGCAAACACAGATATACAGGATGCTCCAGATCAACCAACGGACATGCTTTTATTAACTGGCGCATATGTTCAGGTTTATCGTGCCAGAGTTGATATCTTCCCTGAAGTTCCCGCAACTGATCCATCGCGATTTCCCATGAGGTATCAAAAAGGGCGGTGATTTCCTGTTGAAGTTGTCGGGCATCTGTCGGCGTTTGACAGAATGGGCAAATATCATCAATCAGCCACTTCTGGCCGCTCCTCACCCAGTCAATGTTGCCTAATTGGTTAATTGCTGCGGCAAGGCGACTATCACCGGCTGGAATAAGAGGTTGCATCAATAGCGCAATATCACTTTCATTCAAAGGGGATGTAGGCAATGCCTCAAGCAAAGGGTAAGGATTGCCTTTGCTGGCCTCAAGTCGGTTCAGCTCTTCGGTCAGTTCCTGCGTCGAGGTTTCTTCTACTTTCAGGTGGCCAAGGATGGTCTGATAAAGTGGGTTGGTCTGCTTGGCTCCAACCATCAATTCCCATAAATCTGTTTTTCTAATCTCTGCGGTGGAACTATAAATCTGTTTTGCAGCGTCACTCTTCACGCTCTCTTCCATGCCCTCAACATCACATTTTTGTACGTCCAGAGCGTCACGCCGGTCCAACATCTCTTTACTCTCTGCTTGCAGAGCATCTATTTCCGTTTTTATTTCTGCGTTTTCACTATTTAAGGTAAAAACGCCAGGCTGAGAAGGTTGACTGAAAATATCGTCTACATACTCCTGATTAAACACTAGGTAGTTCATATTCAGCGGAGGTTGCAGGTTGCACTGACTGTAATCTGGTCGGCCATGCTTATAAAAGTAACCAGAAACGGTTGATTTCCCTGAACCGTTTTGTCCATAGATAAGAGTGACATACTTACTCAAGTCGAACTCCACTGGCCTTTCGCCCTGATAACTGCGAACACCATGGATGGAGAGAATGCTCATGCTATATCCTTATCACCGCCTGCTGTATGTGGGTATTTTATCGCCGGAATTCCCTACAGCAAGCCACACAACGAACAGTTACCAGAAAAAATAAGTATCTTACAATAAACATTACTGACATGATCATGATTAGACTCCTTGCTATATAAGGGATATAATGAAATCACATACTATTAAAGACGTCAGCACAGGAGAATCAATGTCTGTTGCCGCTCTGGCCCGCCAGCGGGTCCACCGCATGAAGCGGGGTATCCCCTTTTCCATCAGCGGATTTTATTCGCTGGGAAGCCGTGCGTCGGTACAACAGGCAATGAGTCGTCTGGTCAAAGAAGGTCTGCTGGTCCGGGTTGAACGCGGTTTCTACTCCCGGCCAAAACCGTTAAAAAACCTTCCATCCGTAAATGTTGTCGCTAGTGCCAATGAGGTTGCCGCCGCATGGGCAAAAGAACGCGGTTACAAAATCACCCTTCAGGGACTGGAAGCCGCTTACCGGTTAGGGCTGCAAACGCAGGCACCGGTTAAACGCATCTACTGGTCAAACGGCCCTACGCGAGAGTTCCGTGTCGGTAATGAGTTGGTACGGATCCAGCATAAATCAGCAAGTAGGTTACGTTGGCTGAACCGGCCTGAAGGAGAGCTGATGCGCGGTTTGCTGAGTCTGGATCAGCAACATACCCCATCGGAAACGCTGAAGAATGCTTTTCATCGGCTGAGCATCCCGTCCGCTAAAGCGCGACAGATTGCAGGAAAGTTAATGAATGAGCCTGCGCTTCACGCGTGGCGCTCGCAGCTTATAGCGTTGCAAAAGGCGCTCTGATGAACATTTTTGATTACTACCGGAGCGCATCGCAACGCCGTGAGCTTCAGGAAATCCTCTCTTACGCGGCGCAGCAGCATCCCTCCGGGCTGGGAGCCAGCTTCCTGGAAAAGGATCTCTGGGTAACGGAGATCCTTCGGCTGCTTTTTAATGAGGATCTGCTGGGAGATTTATCTGTCGCGTTTAAAGGTGGAACGGCATTAAGCAAGTGCTGGAACGTGATTGAGCGCTTTTCTGAAGATATCGATCTTTCTGTTCACTGGGCCGATCTGGCAGGCCACTCAGAAGAGGAGGAACAGCAGGCATGGGAACAAAGCACGCTGAATAATAGCCAGAATCGCCGGTTCAGAGAGCAGCAGCAAGAGCGCTTAACAACATGGACAAGCGCGCTGGCAGAACGGTTAAACCAACGCTTTCAGGCTTATGAAATTCCGGGCCTTGAAGCAAAGATGGAACCCGACAGCAGTGGCGAAAAAATAGACATCAATTTCCCGCGGGTGAAAGAAGACAATATGGCCTATCAGCGCGATCATATTCTGCTGGAATTTGGCGGACGAAATCGTGGCAAGCCAACCGATCTAATGCCTGTTGTGAGCTATCTGTCCGGGATTGCTGGAATGAATGCACTTCTGTTACCCGCCGCGACCGTAAACGCTTATGACACCGGTTATATTCTTTGGGAAAAGCTGACGGCGCTGCACCAGTTCTGCACGCAAACCAAAGCACCAAATCCGGCCCGACTGGCACGCCACTGGTATGATGTAGATTGTCTGCTGCGTAATAATTTCGCCAGCCCATATGAAACGCAGGAGGCCATGCGGAATGTGGTTGAGATGAAGCAACGCCGTTGGTCTGTGCCGGGCGTGGATTTTACTCAGGTGATTACCGGAAACTTGCAACTGTTGCCTGACGACGCCGAACGGTTCGCCGCGATCGCCGGGGATCATCAAACGGCGGTGGAAGGGGGAATGTTCTTTCGTGAGCCTGACGGATTTGCTGACATTGCCGATCGTCTTCGTCATGTACAAGATGAAATCAATCGTTTTATGTACGGTTCATAGATATAAACTATTCCTACTAATTAATCCCTCAGCCATATGACATAAGCCTTTTAAATAATAGGGCTTTTATGCTTGTACTCCAGCCTATTCGCGGTATCATTTTACGATCTCTCTTCCAGTTTTATGCTTACCGCCTTTGCTGCTCGTTGAACAATGCCGGGAAGCGTTATCAGCGATTAAGGGCACGGAATGGGCTTCTGCACTGGCTGTTATCTGGCTTCTGTTTTCCAAAAAGAAAAAATCGCCTCCCCCCAATATAAACAGCAAAATCATCACCAAAACAAATTATTCATCCCGACAAGAATCTCTCAATAAGCCAGACAGCAACGTGACAAATATGCATTCTCAGGAATCCGATGATGACGAACTGGTAACCTTTAGCTTTGTTAATGGACAGGCGATTGAATACAGCACCAGCCGTCAGCCATCGCGAGAAAGCGCCGCACGTAGCAATACCACGCCAGCGCGATGGATCAAACCGGGAGAAAGTATCATCATTCAAAACATCGTCATTAAGAACGGTAATTTTTATTTTGGTGGGCAGTTAAAAACACATTCATCAGGCGAATATAGATATCTTTATAACGATGGTTCCGATGCTTCTCTGGTTAATGACTCTTTATCCATTGAGCCTAGTTCACGCCACTATTATGATGAATCTCTGGGATACTGGCCCACCTTTGCTACTCTTTATCCTCGCTGTCGTGGCGCCTATCTTGACTGGCTGGCAAGCGATCGCAGCGATGCGAGCTGCCCCGTTGGTTATGTGTTTATCTATTTTTACGGTCTTGAACGCCGCGTACTAGCGGATGGCACACAAGAGGCTATTTCTGACGATGAATTCAAAGCATTATTCGAAGAGATATCTCGCCTGAGAATCGTATTTCAGGCAAGCGGTTCCTTCCGTCATTATGCAACACAGTTGCTGGAAATGATGCTCATTCTCAGACCAAAGTTACTTTCTATACATACCGAAAACGAATATTTCTCATCGAGGAGTGCATTACTGTTCAGACTAAATCTGGCGACGGTGGTTGATAAAGGACAACCTGTTTGCGCCGAACTGGCGCTGGCATGGATACACTATTTTCCTGATTACACATTACGCACGCCTGCCCGTCGATGTCATGCTGAATTTTCCGCGTTATTCAAACAGCGTTATACCCGAAAATACGGTGACGGTATTGTCGTCAAACCCAATAAAACACGGTTGTATTTAAGCTATACCCCCGCCAGTGGTACGCTTCGGGAACTTCAGGTAAAAAAACAGATGGTTCTTCCCGATCCCAGCGTTTTAAAAGCCCCAGTTCAGAAATTAATCCCTGTTGCAGAATCCTGTGTCAATGCTCTGGATGCCTACAGTCGCTATCTCGGTAAAAAAGATGTCTCAGCAAGCGACGTCGCCGCCATCATGCTGCTTCCCGATGAAATACTGACCGAAGATGCAGGACGTCTGTTTGCTGAATTTAAACACTGGGCAGATGAGAAAATCCGTGAACATTCAGGACTGGCGACAGTGGCTGATTTCTGGGCCAGACTGGGTATGCTGGTACCGGATAAGATTAATAAGAAAGAAGCCGAACTGATGCAAAATTTCGCCAGACGAGCAGGTTACGGCATTGCGCCGGATACGCGCTATCACCTTGTCCGGCCAGAACCAGAAGGACACGTTGTTTTATTCCCCGAAGGGCATGCAGAATTCTACGTACCGTCGGCGGAATTCACGTCAGTTTCCGTGGCGCTTCGGCTGGGTGCCATGATTGCACAAATGGACAAACGCGTGGACGTTGCAGAACAGGCCGCACTGGAAAGAACCATTGATCACAACGATGCGCTGTCGCCAACAGAAAAATGCTCGCTGCACGCTTACCTCATCTGGCGACTCAATACACCTGCAAATCAGGCCGGTCTGAAGGGTAAAATTGAGCAACTCAGCGATAAAGATAAATCCACTATTGGCAACGTGATTATCAGCGTCGCCTGCGCAGATGGAAAAATCGATCCGGCTGAAATTAAGCAACTGGAAAAAATCTACACCAGCCTTGGTCTGGATAGCAGTACCGTCACCGGCGATATCCACCGTCAGTCAACCGCAGAAACAGCGCCGACAGCCACATTACAAACCCCATCAGCGACGAGCAGCACGTTTTCTCTTGATGAACGGATCCTTGCCCGTCATGAATCCGATACCACGGACGTACGCCAGTTGCTGAACACCATCTTCACCGAAGATGAACCCGCTGACGAATCCCCGGCGGAGATCCCATCACATACTGGAGTGGGTCTTGATGAAGCACATCACCTGCTTTACCAACGTTTGCTGGAAAAAGAACGCTGGGCGAGAAACGAAGTCGCTGAGCTATGCCAGCAGTTTAATTTGATGCTAAGCGGCGCGATTGAAGCAATTAATGGCTGGTCTTTCGAACAGGTTGACGCACCAGTGCTGGATGATGACGATGATATTTACGTTGACCTGGAAATTGCACAAGAACTCAAAGGATAATTTATGTCTGGCATTCGTATTCGTCTCAAAGAAAGAGACGCCATTATTCAGTCACTGAAGTCAGGCGTTACGCCTAAAATTGGCATTCAGCATATTCAGGTTGGCCGGGTCAATGAAATAAAAGCGCTGTATCAGGATATTGAACGTATTGCCGATGGTGGGGCGGGATTCAGGTTGATTATCGGGGAATACGGCTCAGGTAAGACATTCTTTTTAAGCGTTGTACGCTCAATTGCGTTAGAGAAAAAGCTGGTGACAATCAGTGCCGATTTATCTCCGGACAGGCGCGCAACCTCTATTCTGAGCTAATGAAAAATCTGTCTACGCGAAATAAGCCGGATGGAAACGCATTATTAAGCGTGGTTGAACGTTTTATAACGGAAGCCAGAAAAGAAGCAGAATGTACAAATGTGTCGGTTCCGACGATTATTCACCAAAAACTCGCCGCCCTGTCTGATATGGTTGGCGGTTACGATTTCGCCAAAGTCATTGAATGCTACTGGCAGGGCCACGAGCAGGATAATGAGACATTGAAATCAAATGCCATCCGCTGGCTAAGAGGTGAATACACCACGAAAACCGACGCGCGTAACGATCTGGGTGTGCGCACCATTATTTCTGATGCCTCTTTCTACGACTCGTTAAAGCTGATGAGCCTGTTTGTCCGTCAGGCCGGATACGCCGGGCTACAGGTCAATCTGGATGAAATGGTCAATCTGTACAAACTGAGCAATACGCAAGCGCGAGTGGCCAACTATGAACAAATACTGCGTATTCTGAATGACTGCCTGCAAGGAACGGCTGAGTATATCGGCTTTTTACTCGGCGGCACGCCAGAGTTCCTGTTCGATCCGCGCAAGGGGTTGTACAGCTACGAAGCGCTCCAGTCCCGGCTGGCGGAAAACAGCTTTGCTCAGCGTGCCGGGGTGATTGATTATTCGTCCCCTTCCCTGCACTTAGCCAGCTTAACGCCGGAAGAGCTCTATATTCTGTTGAAAAACCTTCGTCACGTTTATTCCGGCGGCGATGCGGATAACTATCTGGTTCCTGATGATGCGCTGACGGCATTCTTAAGCCACTGTAGCAATACTATCGGTGATGCCTATTTCCGTACGCCACGAAACACGATTAAAGCCTTCCTGGATATGCTGGCCGTGCTGGAACAAAATCCGTCCATTCAGTGGTCACAGCTAATTGCCGGTGTCGCGATCGCAGAAGAAAAACCCAGCGATATGGATGAAATAACATCGGCAGAAGATGCCGATGAGGACGGTCTGGCTGACTTCAGATTATGATGAACGAATACCAGCGGCTGGATCCACGCATACAGAAGTGGATATACCAGCAGGGATGGACAGATCTCCGGGAACTGCAAAAAAAAGCCGTTCCATCGATATTAACAGGGGATCGGGATGTTCTGATCAGCGCCGCGACTGCCGCAGGTAAAACGGAAGCGTTTTTCCTGCCCGCCTGTTCTGCCATTGCGGATATTCAGGGCGGCTTTGGCATTTTATACATCAGCCCGCTTAAGGCCCTGATTAACGATCAGTATCGACGGCTGGAGAGCCTCGGCAATGCGCTGGAGATGCCGGTCACGCCCTGGCATGGTGATGTTGCGCAGAGCAAAAAGCTGAAAGCAAAGAAGAATCCTGCCGGTATTTTGCTTATTACCCCGGAGTCGCTGGAAGCAATGCTGATCCGCAATGCGGGATGGTTAAAGCAGGCTTTCGCTCCACTGGCATATATCGCCATTGATGAATTCCACGCCTTCATCGGTTCTGAGCGGGGTATGCAGCTTCTCTCTCTGTTAAATCGGATCGATCACCTGCTGGGAAGAATCGACAATCCAGTTCCTCGGGTCGCACTCAGCGCAACGCTGGGAGAACTGGAGCGAGTACCGTTATCTCTGCGGCCAAATCAACGTCTGCCCTGCGACATTATTACTGACAGCCAGACTCACGCTACGCTAAAAGTGCAGGTGAAAGGTTATCTGGAACCGCTGACCACCTCGAGCCAGCAACCGCCGCCGTCGGCAGAGACGCAAATCTGCCATGATATATTTCGCCTCTGTCGCGGTGATTCCCATCTAGTGTTCGCTAATAGTCGCAAACGGACTGAAAGCATTGCCGCTACGCTTGGCGATCTTAGTGAAATAAACATTGTGCCCAACGAGTTCTTCCCCCATCACGGATCGCTGTCCAGAGATCTGCGTGAAACGCTGGAGCAGCGGCTTCAGCAAGGTAACTTACCGACCACCGCCATCTGTACGATGACGCTAGAACTTGGCATCGACATCGGCAAAGTCAGCTCCGTCGTGCAGGTTACTGCGCCTCATTCCGTTGCCAGCCTGCGCCAGCGTATGGGGCGTTCCGGTCGGCGCGACTCGCCTGCCATATTGAGAATGCTGATTGCCGACCATGAACTGACGCCAACTTCAGGCATTGTTGATCAACTCAGGCTCCAGCTCGTTCAGTCGCTGGCCATGATCCGCTTACTTATCGGCAGCAAATGGTTTGAGCCAGCCGATACCCGGCAGATGCACTATTCCACCCTGTTCCATCAGATCCTGGCGATCGTAGCGCAGTGGGGAGGGGGGCGTGCCGATCAGATCTGGTCACAGCTATGCCAACAAGGGCCATTTCAGAAAGTCAGAATCGATGACTTCAAAACGTTATTGAAGCATATGGGGGAGAACCAGTTTCTGACCCAGCTATCAAGCGGTGAACTGGTTCTGGGCGTCGAAGGCGAACGTCAGGTGAATCAATATACCTTCTATGCCGTGTTCAGCACGCCGGAAGAGTTTCGTATTGTGGCGGGGAACAAAACGCTGGGCTCTATCCCCGTAGATTCCCCACTAATGCCTGACCAACACATTATTTTCGGCGGTCGACGCTGGAAGGTAACCGATATCGATAGTGATAAAAAAGTCATCTATGTCGAGGCGACAAAGGGTGGGCAGCCGCCGTTATTTGGCGGACAAGGGATGTCCATTCATGATGTCGTCCGCCAGGAAATGCTCACCATTTATCGGGAAGGCGACTACCGTATCACCGTTGGCGATCGCAAAGCCGATTTTGCCGATACCACGGCCAGAAACCTGTTTGATGAAGGGCTGCACTGTTTTCGCAACAATAATCTGGCTTCGGAATGTTTTATTCAGCAGGGACAACACGTCTACATTCTTCCCTGGCTGGGCGATCAAACCGTAAATACACTGTCGGCATTGCTTATCCAGCGAGGTTTCAAGGCAGGCTCATTTGCTGGTGTGGTTGAAGGGGAAAAAAACACGGGAGCGGAAGGTAAGCAGACGTTAGCCTGCGCACTTCAGAAAGGGCTACCTTCAGAATCCCGTCTTGCCGAAAGCATCATTGAAAAGTGCCTCGAAAAATATGATGAGTATTTACCGGAGGCGTTGCTGACGCAGGAGTATGGGTTACGTGCTTTTAATGTTCAGCGCGTGGAGGAGTGGTTGCAGGGGCATTTGTAGGATAATGACCTGCTCATCAGATAAACATACACGGCCAGCAACAAAATATTTTAATCTGATGCTTTCAACATAACCATTTTCAAGATTTCACCCTGCATTTTTTGCTGCCTCAGCGCCTGATGTTTGTCCAAAACCAACAGATAGTCACGAAAATGGCAATGAACCTCACCTCTCAATAATTCAGGTAAGAACTTTAACTGCGCATCAGGAAACATCACTGAAGAGGATTTTTTTATCACTACGGCTGGGGAAGGTAATAACATAGAATGATAACCTTCATTCATCGCAATACTGACCCCTTTCGGGTCAAAATCACCAAAATAGATCGCTGTTTTCCCGGTTTTCAACCAGCAACGCTTTAATGCAACAGACCCCTTGCTATATGTCCGATCGCCACGGTAAATAATCAGGGGAGAGTGGAAATCACATTGGGAATAATCAAAAAGCGCCAGATGGTAGAAACAATCCTGATTCTCCACAACGATAAGAACATCAAACTGCGTCAGCGTAATATTACGCCAATCCGTATCAACAACCTCAACAGTCATCCCTAACGCATTGACTAAAGGCTGATTAAGACGGAGCAGTACCCGGTGCTGCTGTGGTCGAATTCCCGCCGTTTTAATCTCCTGATCGCTTAACTGTGCGCTCTCAATACGATTTTTCATACTAAGATCGTCACAAAAGTTTGCCTGTTTAAGACGTTGCTGGATATCTGAAATCTTATTAAGCAACGCCACTGTAAAAATGAATTCAGGCAGCAACAAACTGTTCGCCGGGATCAAATCCAGCGCAATACACCAACGCAAAACCTGAGTCACGATTTTACCGCCAGTATTTTTCTTCTCGCTATATTTCGCTTTCAGGCGATGATCAAGTTTTTTCAGCCAGACGAGTGCGTTATACGATAACGGTTCTGCTTCGGTCATTTTACCCTCACGCCAATACTCACATCCGATATAATACGCAGATCGTTTACCGGGCTGGCCTGACGCTCATCACAACGCTGCCAGAAACGCGGTTTATCCGCTAACGGCAATGATTGATATTCCGTAATAACTTGGTAAAGCCATATCTCACTGTCCCAGTTCAGATGATTTTCCGTCAGATAATGCAGTGCGCTCACCGGCCCGGATTGTCCGGCAGCGAAAACATACAAATCCTCAACATCCATTTTAAGTGCAACCTGACGAGCAGCGACCTCTTCATCAACGGGAAGTATCACTGAACCTGCACTTTTTGGCACAGGTAGAGGCATAACCGATGCCCGAGGCAGAGCAAACAACATCTCCGCCATGACTTGTCGATCCACAGGTCTGTCGAGCGAAATGGAGGCTTGCAGTGAAAGTGAAGCCGCAATATTGAATACATCCGGCACTTCCCGGCGTTCCGGGTAGCTGGCGGGTTGATACTGTGGATGCTGACGCAAAAAAGCCGCCATATTCGTCACTAATAATGTGCGCGACTGCTGTTGACGAAATTTAGCCATCAGATCCACCAGACGCTGCTGAACGGCCAGTAATGAACTATGGTGAAGACTGACACGCAACTGTAACTGGCTCACTAATAATTTACGTAGTGAACTGTTATTTTCCGCAAACTCTATCAGTTCCTGGAAAACGATCAGATCCAGTCCATCAAGCAACCGGCGAACCTGGTTTTGCGCCCGTGCATTCTCATTAATTTTTTCATTCAGACTGCTGACGAAACCAAAGTTATTATTCAGACGATGCCAGAGGCTGTCGATAGCCTCTTCAAACTGCCCGCTGAGATCGTGAAT
>OGEK01001413.1_pt1 | contig 16416 bp, 17 predicted proteins | sample 1570641 | NCBI WGS metagenome assembly OGEK01 (sample SAMEA2582136, study PRJEB24529) | metagenome | biome: Human gut stool | place: China | collected 2011
GGATTTTCTGCATTGGCAATAGGGGAAAGAGTCGGACATGAGGCGGTAGATATCATATATCATTATGCACATTTATTTCCAACGGTGCAGACGGATATGGCAGTACAACTGGAAACAGAAAGGGAGGCGTTGGTCAATGTCAGAAAAGAATAGAGATGATAAAAACAGGTGGCGGAATGTGACAATAGCATTCCGCATGTCCCCGGAGGAAAACGAGGAGTTGAATAACAGAGTGAAGCTCAGCGGATTTCGTACCAAGCAGGATTATATAATCCAGAGTGTTCTTCATCAAAAGGTGGTAGCAACAGGTAATCCGTTGATGCTGGTACAATTCCGGCAGAACCTGCAAAGGATTGAGCATAAGCTTGAGAAGATAGAAAAGGCATCGGATATGGATGGGGAGTTACTTACTCCCATCCGCTCCATGCTGGAAATATTGGAAGGCTTCAAGGAACAACCGAGAACATTGGCAGATATGAAACAACTTACAGTACCAAATGAGGAATAACAGATATTTTGTATAAAGGAAGTGTGACTGCTATGAGCGAAGAAACATTATTTGAAAAATTAGGTGTGAAATACATAGAAAAAGACGACATTTTTTATCCGTTGATTACATTAGGGGGAGAGGAGAACGGAACAGATGTTGGGAAATATGGGCGTATGTGGATGGATTACATACAGAAGGAATATCCGCAGGGATACAGAAGTCTGGTACGATTTGGAGAATTACATGACAAAGCAACCGAGGTAAATGAAGTGGCTTATGAATTGCTGGAGGATATTGAAAATGAGTGGTTGCGTAAACATAAGCCAAAGCATATGAATTCTTTTGTGGAAATGTATCAGCTACGAACTCAGGCAAGAATGACAGCAGAGGAAGTAGTTCTGCATGATGTGGTGAATTGTTTTCATTAGAGGAGTCGGTATAGGTATTTATCGGAGTTGTGAATGGTAAATGATATGCCGCGTATCCGCGGCTCACAAACTCCTGTAAGGAAGTTTTATCCGGCTCGAAGAGCCGTACAGCCACTCCGGCGAGGAGCGCAAACCCCGCTTGCGGGTCTGCATTTTTGATGGCGAAGCTGTCAAAAGTGCTTTTGCGTTACTTTTGACAAAAGTAACAAAACCTTCCCGGGGAAATCTGCTGTTTCGTGCCGTATCTGGCACTCATTACGGATAAGAAGGAGGTGCTTATATACATACCCAAAGAGGAGGATTTTCAAAATGGAAAGAACGATCAGTTTTATGAATGGGGAAGGTTCCATTGGGCACAACACAAGAAGATTTATAGCGGACAATGTAGATGCCAGCCGTACTAAGAATAATATCACCCTTATCCACGAGGATATTAAGCAGGCTTATCATAAATTGTTTGACAAGGCATTGAAAGAATACAATGCAAAACAGAAACGCAAGGATAGGCAGATTAAAAGTATTATGATAAGATTTTCCGAAGCAAGCAGGAAAAATTATTTTATGAGGTTCTTGTTCAGATAGGCAACAGGGATGATACCGGAGTAGGTAGTTCTTCTGCAGAAGTTGCAACGTGGGTGCTGAAGGATTATGTGAAAAAGTTTCAACTTCGCAATCCACAGCTTTATGTGATTGGTGCTTATATTCATTTGGATGAGGAAACACCACATTTGCATCTGGATTTTATCCCTTGGGTATCCTGTTGCAAGAGAGGATTGGAAACAAAGACAAGCCTTAAGGCAGCACTTGCAACCAGAGGATTTGTAAGTGAAGGCAAAGGGAACACCGAATGGAAGCAGTGGGCGGAGGCAGAGAAAGATGATATTGCTCTTATTATGAGCCGATACGGAATTGACTGGAAAAAGAAAGATACACACAATAAGCATTTATCCGTACTGGATTATAAAAAGCAGGAGCGGGCAAAAGAAGTGGCCTGCACTTGAGGAGGAGATAGAGGGCGCACAGGTTGTTTTGGAATTATAAGAGGAACGGATTGAGTCTCTGGAGAAGGAAATTGAAAGTAAGCGAGATGGTTTCAGAAAAGAACAGTCTGAGGCTCAAAAGAAGCTTGATGATACCATAGCCGAAAATCAGAAATTACAGTCGGAAACAACGGATTTACGCTTAATGAATTCGGAATTACGGCTGAAATATTATGAGAATGTAGATAAGCTCACAGATAAAAATAAGGAAATTGAGGCTGCGCAAAAAGAGGCTGACAAGTGGATGATGATATCGGATACAGCAAAATTACAGACTGAACGGGCTGAATTTGAACTGGAAGAGGCGGAAAGGCTTAAGAAGGAACTGCTTGGTGCGGTCGATGGAGATGATTATCTGAAGGAGCAGGTGATAGAGCTGAGGTATCAGAATCAGATATTACGGGAGGAAAATCGTAGCCTAAAGGACAAGCTGGAAAAGGCATATGATTTTATGAAACAGTTTGTGATTGGTGGGATTAATCTGCTGGAGAAGTTTATGGAGTGGATTTGGGAAAAGGTCAAGGATGTTGGGAGAGGAAGGTGATGTGGAAAAAATATGAGGTGCATATAATGATAAATGCACCTCATGAAGAAATTACATATCTTCTTTTTCGAGAAATTTTTTATAGTGAATCTTCATATATGCTTTCATTCTGTCGGACATAGTTAGATTGAATGAATCATACAGGTTAAGAGTGGCTCTTTGATCAGTATCAATAGAAGCTGAAATACAAATGTCCCCAGTATCTGGATCAAACGATATCTGATGACGGTCGAATAGAGCATCATGATTTGCACATAAGAGTAGACCGTTATTCGCATCAATACGTTCTTCTCTGGAGGATTCAGACCATTCTTTGATATGACTGGCACGTAATACTGACGTGGTAGAAATATCACAAAGATTACATTGATGGCGTTCGAGAAGCAGCAGCCTTCGGAAAGAACCCTGTGAAACGCGGGTTTTTACAATCTTCTCAATGTCAGTCCCTGCACCTGGGTTCTTGTTGAGTGTATTCTGCAATGTAAAAGCATCGATATCATCATAACTTACATCTTTTGAAATGGTTTCGTACTGTATCTGATGCGCTAATACTGGATTATATGCAGGATTTAATGCCACGAAGTTTATATTCTGGTTGCCATACGTATTTGTAATGGAATATAAGTTAGCACAAAGTTCAGAAGGGACGAGAACAGCAACGTAACGCAAATAATCATATCTTAGCATGACAAGGGCATCATCTTGGAATGCATATCTCTGAAGTCGGGTAAAAGATTCTTCAGAATCGGGGATATTAATTTGGACTTGGTCACCTGTATGTCCATATTTTTTATAGGCAGAACTATGGAGTGCTAAATCCCAGTTTGATAAAAGTGGAGGTAAGTTAGTTGTCTGGCGAACAAAATAGGTGTTCCCTTTTGCGTCAATTTGGCTTGAGGCATGGTCGATTTCATGAAGATATTTCAAATTGTTATCATATAAATCAATATCGATACTTTGAACAGATGTTGTGGTATTGTTCAATTCTTCAAAGAAAAATAGCATTCCCTGGCGCCCGGTAATATCTATATGGGTCTGATTGACAGTTGAAACTATATCTCCTGCATTAATTCTTCGTTTATCCTTTATAATATTCTGATTTGATAGTTTTTTGACCAATACTCCCTGGAAAGCGTCTGGATTAAGTGGTATACCGGGTACATTTATGAAATTTAAAAATCGGTTTAGTTCATTAATAATTTGTCTGTACATTAGAAAATTCTCCCTTCTATAGACTTGCCTATATTATATCAAGAGAACCTATATGTGTATACAGAAAGTTTTCTAAAATGCCTATTTACACCCTGATAAAAACATTATATAATATGTATATTAAACGGAGGAAAATGCAATGACAAATAAAAAGAAAAGTAATTGTGGTAGACCAGCAGGTCGAATAAAAACGGCGAAAATAGAAATCTCAATTGAACCGGCAGTTAAAGATGAATTTATGACATTATTGCGCAACGAAGGGAAAACTGCCTCTGTTGAAATTGGTTCTTGGATTAGAGAATACATAAAAAGTAACAAGCTAAAGGAGGAAGAATAGATGAAGGTAGTATCATTCTTCAGCGGACTTGGCGGGCTGGACAAAGGTTTTGTAGATACTGGCTATGATATTGTGTGGGCAAATGATTTTGATAAATATGCGGTGCAGACATATAAGACTAATTTTGGCGAACACATTGTGTTAGGTGATATAAATGAAATTCCTTTAGAAGAAATACCAGATTGCGATGTGCTGATTGGAGGATTTCCATGTCAGCCGTTTAGTATGATGGGTCAGCAGAAGGGGTTTGAAGATACCAGAGGAACATTATTCTTTAGAATCGCAGAAATAGTGAATGATAAAATAGAAAAAGGTAAAAAACCAAAAGCTATCATTTTAGAAAATGTACGATCGCTAAGAACTCATAATAACGGAAAAACATATAAGGAAATCCATCGAGTATTGCAGGATGTATTGGGATATAAAGTATTTTGTGAAATATTAAATTCCGCAGACTATGGTGTTCCTCAAACTAGAAATAGAACATATATTGTATGCTTCGATAATCAAGCAGCGGAATACGAATTTCCAATGAAACAGGAACTCAATAAAACATTACAGGATCTGTTAGAACAGGATGTGGATAATAAGTACTTTTTATCGGACAAGATATTGCCTACAATATTATCCGATGGAACAGGTGGATATAAGGCAAAATCGGAGATAGATTTAAAGATTGCAAGACCATTATGTGCAACTATGGCAAAGATGCATAGAGCCTGTCAAGATAATTATGTAACACAAAAGGGAAGGGTAAGAAGACTTACACCAAGAGAGTGTGCAAGATTGCAGGGATTTGAGGATTCTTTTGAGATACCAGTGTCTGACTGTCAGGCATATAAGCAATTCGGTAATGCGGTCACAGTAAATGTATCAAAAGCAGTTGCCCAATCCGTAAAGGACACGTTAAAAAAACTTGGAGAGTGGGTAGATTAACATGGAATACAAAAATGACAAAAGTGAGTTTATAGCATTTGCTGAATCTGGACTGGGTGGTAAAAAAAGTACATCTATAGATGTATGTCTGGAACGCGTTACAAAAGTTATAGATGAAGAGTTTCTTTCAGCAAGAGCGAAGCAATACAGAGAGGATGTACAAAGTGACAATGAGCTTAAGGCAGCGTTTGAAAAACTAGCTGTTATTTGTAATGAAAAAGAACAGAATTGCGCTAAGTGTCCGGTATGCAAGTATTGTAATACTTATATTGAAAATGCAAGGAAGAATGTTAGCAATCGTTCTTTAAAGATGATTGATTTGTTTTGTGGAGCTGGTGGATTATCATTAGGGTTTTCACAGGAAGGATTTATAACAAGTCTTGCAAATGATATTCAAGACTGTTGTGTGGATACATATGCACATAATCATCCAGAGACACCTAGGGACCATATAGTGCTGGGAGATATCAAAGATGTAGTTAAAAATCTTGAGAAATTGTTGGATGGTAGAAGTGTTGATATTGTAGTTGGTGGACCACCTTGCCAGGGTTTCAGTATGGCTAACAGACAGCGCTTAATAGATGATCCAAGAAATTATCTTTATAAAAGTTACGTGGAGGTTGTGAAAAAAGTTCGTCCTAAGTTTTTTGTTATGGAAAATGTTAAAGGAATGTTGTCTGTGGCAGAACAGGTAAAAGAGGATTTTCGTAATATCGGCTATTCTGTAGAATGTCATGTTTTGAATGCTAAGGATTATGGCGTGCCTCAAAATAGAGAAAGGTTGATATATATTGGCAATTGCATTGGTATTGACAACGAAGAGATTTTCAGTGAGATATTTGCACTTAGTGAAAGTATTCCGGAACATAATCTTGGTGATGCTTTATTTGCGCTTAGGGAATTAAAAGCTTCCAGAATTAAGAATGCGACGGAGGCTGGTTCAGTAGAAAGTGGATATAAAATAGAGAAAAACAATATAACGGATACGAATGAATACATCTCATATATTAATCAAGGTAGAACGATAGCTGTAGTATCAAATCACAAGGCAAGATACAATAATGACAGGGACATAGAGATTTATGGACGTATGGCTCAAGGAGACCGTTCAGATGATCCTAAGATTGCAGACATTATGCCATATGCCAGAAGGAATGATATATTTAAGGATAAATATTTCAAATTGGAAAATGACAAAATCTGCAAGACTATAACGGCGCATATGAAGTTTGATTGCAATATGTACATTCATCCCACACAGGCAAGAGGTCTTACTCCTAGAGAAGCTGCGAGAGTTCAGTCGTATCCTGATGATTATTTCTTTAGAGGAGCATATACCAAAACATATATGCAGATAGGAAATTCTGTTCCTCCACTTTTGGGAAGAGCAATTGCACAGGTGATTAAACGCTATATGAAAGGTGGTAATGTTTGATGAATTTTACAGAAGCAATGGAGATAATCAAAAATATAATCCCGAAATGTTCTGCAAAAGAATATGACGGAATAGTAGTAAAAAGGCTGGAAGCATCTAACACATTGGATGAGGGAAGAACTACAAATCAGACACATATTGCAATATCTGGTGAACAGATGGAGATGTTCCCTTATCTGATGGCTGATGGCTATTTTAAATGCAATTATGATGATAGAGATGAGCAGTTGAAGAAATACTTCATAACACAGATACCACTTTATATTTATAAAGATAATATTTCGTATTTGTCTAAAGGTGAGGAAAGTGGAATTGTTTTTGATGGAAATGAAAGCAGGTGTGTTCGAGCCAGCATAGTAAGAAGCCGCAGAAAAGAACAGGCTGATCAGGTACAGTTGTCACTTACTACTATAGATGACTCGGATTTCGTGATATTTAGAAAAATGCTGCATACTGGCGATTATCTGGTATTACTGAAGCATAAAGAAAAACTGTTCTATGATTGTATTGGTATTAAAGCTGCTGATGAAACAAAAGGGGAATATCATCTTTCAGTGCTTAATAATAAGTTTTATAAATTGCCTACAAATACAAAAGTAGATATTAAAAAGCTTATTGAAATTAAAGATTCAAAGATTGAAAAGAGAGATTTTACAATTCAAGAGTTGGGCAGTATACTTTTTGGAATGTATAGTAAGGCAGAAGATAAGATGCAGGTGGCATCTATCCATATTTTCGGAATAAAATATGGAAAAAATATTATTGATAAAGAATTTAGAGCACCAGATATTATTAAGGCAGCAGGATTGAATGAGTCGTACTCTACAGAATTACAAAAGGCTTTGAATATTTACAGATGTCTTAATAAGAATTCATATGGCATTTCTATTTCCGACGGGGATGAACCGAAGAAAGCAGAAAAAATATCTGGTGTGCGAAAAACTGGAGCTGAAAATATTCTGCTGTATGGTGTGCCAGGGGCTGGTAAGAGTCATGAAATAAAAACAAAATATTGCTCTGATGAAAAATATATGGAGCGTGTGGTATTTCATCCGGATTATATGTATTCGGATTTTGTTGGCCAGATACTTCCTAGGGTCGAAAAGGATGAAGCTGGTAATGATAAGCTGAAATACATATTTACACCGGGACCATTTACTAAAATGTTAAAGAAAGCAGAAAATGATCCAGAAAACTACTATTATCTTGTGATTGAAGAATTAAATCGTGGCAATGCACCAGCAATATTTGGTGAGATATTTCAGTTGCTTGACCGAAAGGACGAAGATGAATTCCCTGCTGAAGAAGTGGGTGAGAGTGAATATGGAATCTCAAATTATGAGGTTGCAAAAGAAGTATATGATGACGAAAAACATCCAGTAAGGATACCTTCAAATATGTATATTCTGGCAACAATGAATACTGCAGATCAGAATGTATTCACCTTAGACACTGCATTCCAGAGAAGATGGAATATGAGACAGATAGAAAATAACTTTGAAAAATCTTCCCATTCAAAAGACATAATCGCTGGTACAAAGGTAAGCTGGGGTGCATTTGCAACAGTAATTAATGATATGGTTATTGACATTAATGTTGATATGGCAAGCTTTGAAGACAAGCGTCTTGGAACATACTTTGCAAAGAAAAAAGAATTGGAAGTTAGCAGATTCCCAGAAAAAGTCCTTAAATATTTATGGGATGATGCTTTCAAAATGGACAAGACTGCAATATTTAATGAAAATTGCAAGTCCTTGGAAGATGTTGTTGTTACTTATGAAACAGCTACAACTGATAAGCTGGCTGCAGTATTGAGATTAAGTGTATATGAAAAGATGATTTCGAAAATGCAGCAGAAGAATACAGAAAATGATGAAAACTAGGTGGTGATCTTTTGAGGGAAATAGATATCAGAAGTAAATGCAGAGTGAATTCTAATCGTGAAATGGATACCTTTGTGGGGCTAAGATGTGATGATGGTGACATTAGTATCAATTTCCCGATGGGTTACCATATATCAGAGGATAACAAGGAACTGAGGAAGGACATTATATTGCTGTTTACGACGCTTGCTGCAAATACAGAGCGTAGAGAATCAGAGCTGCTGGCAGAAGGCAGCAGCTTTGATGAAGTAGAATTTCCATTGCAATCATATATTTATCTAATCAAAGATTTTTTTGCAAGAGGATATTACAGGGAACAGGAAGTTTCATATAAGATTGCAAAAACAGGGAAGGTAAACTGGAATAGGACAATAAAAACTCAAAGACCGTATGTACAGGATACGGATGAGTTTTATCTTGACTTCGTTACAAAGAAAAATAGTATAAAGGAAAATGCACTGATTACATTAATACATGAATATTGTGTGTATGAGAGCTTTGAACGAATCGGATGGCTTTTTACAAAAATGATGCCCCCAAAACCACGAATAGCGAAACGGGAAAGCGTTTTTCGGTCAGTTCTTAAAGAAAAGATTGCAAATACATTTAATGATAGAAACAGAATGTTGTTTAGGCATATGCTGGCAATAATTGAATTTGAAGGGGACAAAGATTCTGATAAAAATTGCCAGTATGGAACCTATCGTTTCGAGTATGTTTGGGAAAAAATGATTGATAAAGTGTTTGGTATTGAAAATAAATCTGATTATTTTCCAAAGACAACCTGGTATGTGAATGGGGATAAATATGACAATGCTTCACTGGAACCAGATACAATTATGTTGTGCGGAAGTAATGTATACATTCTTGATGCCAAATACTATAAATTCGGAGTGACTGGTAAAGCATTGGATTTGCCAGAATCCACATCAATTAACAAGCAGATTACCTATGGAGAATATGTGGATAATGAAGAAAAGTTTAAGAAAAAGCATGGAAACAACATGAAGGTATACAATGCATTTCTTATGCCTTTTGATTCTTTAAAAAGTAAGTATCCTAATAATCCGGAAATGCTTAAAGTAGGTGAGGCAGTTAGTAACTGGAAAGATAATTCTGAAGAATATCAAAAGATTCAAGGTATTCTTATAGATGTTAAGACTTTGATGAACATAAATGTGCGGCAGGAAATGAAAGAAATAGAAAAACTGGCTAAGTTAATAGAAAGCTGATTGTTGAGGTGATTTTGTGGCAGATGTTTTAACAAAAGAGCAGCGACATAAGAATATGAAAAATATCCGTGGTAAGGATACAAAAATTGAAGTTATATTGAGAAAAGCTTTGTGGCATAAAGGATATCGGTATCGTAAGAATTATAAAAAACTTCCAGGAAGTCCAGATATTGTACTTACAAAGTATAAGATAGCAATTTTCTGTGATGGCGAATTTTTTCATGGGAAAGATTGGGAAGTATTAAAACTAAGACTGGAAAAAAGCAATAACAGCGAATTCTGGATTAGCAAAATATCCCGTAATAGAGAGAGGGATGATGAAATAAATAAGGGATTGCTGTTCGAAGGCTGGACTGTTATCCGGTTCTGGGGAGATGATATAAAGAAGCATACAGATGAGTGTGTGAAGGTTGTGGAAGAGGCGATTTTTGATATGACCATGCACGATAGTGTTGACATATAGAATGCAATATCAAAAGTTACAAGTTGTAACTTGAATTGGAGAAGGAGAAAATAGCGTATGACTGCAGAAGAAATTTTACATTCAAATTTAACAGATGAGCAGTATGCAGCAGTAATTGATGACTCAAGAAATATATTGTGTCTGGCTTGTGCAGGCTCTGGAAAATCAAGAACCTTGGCATATAAAATAGCGTATTTGATATCCAAGGGCGAGGCACCAGAGAGTATCATTGCGTTCACATTTACTGAAAAAGCAGCGGAATCCATAAAACGTAGAGTTGCGGAAGCATTGCGTAAGTTTGGATTATCTGAAAATATTGTAGGTGCCATGTTTATCGGAACTTTAGATGCATTTTGTCAGAAACTTCTTGGAGATATTAACGCAAAATATCGCCAGTTTGACATTTTAGATCAGAATCGATTGGTGCTATATGTAATGTCGAGACAGCACAAGTTGGGATTGAAGAATGGACAGGGTTATTTCAAACGGATCAAAGAATTTACAGATGCATGGCAGACGATGCATAATGAAAATATTGACTTAAATGATATTGAGAAATATGATGTGGAATTATTTGAGCGTTTGTCGTGTCTCTCCGACTCAATGAGCGCGGATGGCTACATGGATTTTTCTTTTGCAATATATCTTGCAGTTCAAGAATTAAAAAAGATAGGTCAAAAAGAGGGTTCATATATTGAAAAATTTAAATATCTTTTTGTTGATGAATATCAGGATATAAATCCTATTCAGGAAGAGTTTATAAAGACATTATCCGGCTTTTTGGATATGTTATTTGTCGTAGGAGATGATGATCAGTCTATTTACGGTTGGAGAGGTGCCAATGTACAGAATATTTTAACCTTCAAGGATAGATATAAGGAAGTTAAAATACATAAATTATTGGTTAATTTTAGAAGTACGAAAGCAATAGTAGAAACTGCAAATAGTTTTATTCAAAAAACAATTCCGTTTGAAAGATTGCCAAAAGAAATACGATATCATCAGAATGGTAATATTCAAGACTTGCGAAACCTGTGGTTCCAGGATAGAGAAGATGAAGCTAAATGGGTTGCACAGCGAATTAAATCACTAGTAGGAACGACATATATTGAATATAATCCGGATGGAACAGAGAGAAGTAGAAGGGGACTTACTTACGGTGATTTTGCAGTACTGATTAGGGGTATTCGTTCACAAAATGGAGAGAATAAGGATGTTCAATTTGTAAATGCAATGAGAGAATTGGATATACCAGTGAAAACATCTGGAGAAGGTGGTATTTTTGATAGACCATATGCACAATGTATATTAGCAATAATGGAGTTACTGAGAAATGGAACTGGAGTAAATCGAACTGTTGCAGAAAAGTGCTTTGCTGAGTTAGTTTTACCAATTTTTCCAGATGCAGATAAGAACAAGTATTTTAAAGTTTTGCAGGAATGGTATACAAACATATATGCACCAGCAAATTCAGCAAGAAGAAAAGTTTATCCACAGAATTTTTTGCATCAATTAGCAGATGCGCTTAATTTAAGAGCGTTGGAGGATGAAACTGCATTAAGAGATCTTGGGTTATTCAGTGATATAATTAAGGATGTAGAACAAACATATGTCAGTATTGATTCTGAATGGAGATATAGAGAAATGCTCAACTTTTTACAGAATATAGCACAGAATTATGAGTTGGATTCTGTAGACTATATTTCAAAAGTTGATGCTGTTAACGTGTCTACAATACATAAGGTTAAAGGACTTGAATATCCAGTTGTGTTTGTTGTAGACTTGGTTAATCAGCGTTTTCCAGGTAAAAAGGGACAGTATAGCGGTATTTTGCCAGAAGCTTTAATGGGAAATGCAATTGATAGAGGAGCATATGGCAATAGGACAGAAGATGAAGCGCGATTATTTTATACAGCAATTACCAGGGCGGAGCGATTGTTATATTTGACAGGAAGTGAAATTCATCTAGAATTAAAAACAAAGAAGAAACAATCGGTATTTACAGCGGAACTGAAGCACTCGGATATGAGACAGGATATGACATTGGACAAATTGGCGGACAAGATTGAGCCGGTACCAAGATTTGATGATAATGAACTTCCTACAGATTTTTCTTCTGTAAAATCATATTTGATATGTCCATTTATGTATAAATTGCAGAATATATATGGGTATAATGCAGCAGTGCCAGAATTGTTTGGTTTCGGGCAAACTACGCATACAATTCTGGAACGATTGCATCAGAAATATAAAGATAGAATACCTACAGAAAAAGAAATATTTGATATGGTAGAAGATACATTTATGCTTAAACATGTCTTTCCAAGTAATGATCCTATAAATAGACCAGGTTCCTATGAACGAGCAAAAAACCTAGTACACGAGATTATGAAAAAATATGTGGATACATATTCGGATGATTTTTGTAGAATTCGTCAAGATGAAGCTCGATTTGAACTATTGGTAGAGGATGCATTGATCACGGGTTCTATTGATTTGTTGCTAAAAGAGGATGAAGAAAAAAATATTAATGCAGCAGAAGTAATTGATTTTAAGTCAATGGAAGTCCCGGATGATTTGGAAGAGTTTGATTGGCGAGAAATGTCGCTTCAGGTACAGCTATATTCAAGGGCTGCAAAAGAAGTTATAGGCGAAAATGCGGAAATAGGATATGTTCATACATTAAAGAATAATAAGAGGGTAGAAGTTCCGGTTGATGAAACAGCAGTTAAGAATGCAATTGGTGCAATAGAGTGGGCTGTAAAGGGAATTTTGCAAGAGGATTTTCCGATGAGAGCATGTTCTGCAAATTGTAAGAATTGTGATTATAGAGCATTGTGCAGGCAGGAAAGGGAGGAATTTAAGCGCAAAGAGTTGCCGCCAGTTATTAATACTCCTTTGGGAGAGAGGGTTGTTGCAGCATTTGAAGAGAAAGATGGTGAGTTCTAAACATGAAAATAAGGTATGAAGCAATAGATATATTTTCTGGATGTGGCGGAGTATCATGTGGACTATCATTAGCAGGATTTAAAGTTAAGTCAGCAGTGGAAATAGAGAAGAATGCAGTGGATACTTACTTGAATTATGGTCCATTAAATAAGGTAAATGTGTTAAATGAAGATATTTGTAATTTGAGTGGCGAGCAAATATTGAAAGCAGCCAAAATAAATAAAGATGATATTTATTTATTTGCAGGGTGCCCGCCTTGTCAAAATTTTTCAAGACAAAATCCCCTTAATAAGAACAAAACTGATGAGGAACGAAAGAAGCTGTTATTTGAGTTTTTGCGTCTTATTGAAGAAATCTTGCCACCGTTTATTTTGATGGAGAATGTTCCAGGAATAAAGACGGATTTTAATAAAGCAATATTAAACGAATTTTTGCAACGATTAAAAAAACACTATTATGTTAGGGAAGATGTTTTAAATGCAGCTAATTATGGTGTTCCGCAAGCAAGAAAAAGATTTGTTTTGCATGCTGTCAGAAATGATATTAATCAGGAGTTACAAAATATCGGCTTTACATTTGATTTACCTAAAGCTACTCATGATAAAAAGGGTCGTAACGGTTTGAAAAAATGGAAGACGGTTAAAGAAGCAATTGGTGATTTGCCTGCAATTAAAGCTGGGGAAGAATATAGGGATGATGGGAAGATTCATAATCATAAGTGTGCAGGGTTATCAGATAAAAATCTGAAGAGAATTAAAGCAATTAGGAAGAATGGTGGTTCGCGAAGTGGATTGCCAAAAGATTTAGTTTTGGATTGTCATAAAAGGAAGGATGAAAATGGAAATGTGTTTTCCGGTCATGGAGATGTATATGGCATAATGGACTCTGATAAACCAGCACCAACAATTACAGGAGGTTGTTTGTGCTATTCAAAGGGAAGATATGGGCATTATAGCCAAGACAGAGCTATATCAATACGTGAAGCTGCCAGATTACAAACATTTCCAGATGATTTTATATTTAGTAATTCTTTGACAGATTCAGCATTGCAAATAGGCAATGCAGTACCGATTGATTTGGTAAAAGCAAGTGGAGAAGTTTTCAAAGCAGCGATAAAGAGCATAAAAATGAATCGGGCAAAAGCTACGAAGAAGGGTAAAAATCAGTGACAACAAAATGACAATACAATCTCTTGAAAATCCACGCAACAGGTAGAAATCAGACAAAACTCCCTGGTATCTTCCATCAAAACCAACGAAAAACACCACACAACAACTTTGCAAAGAGGAGTTTGAATAACGGACAAAAATGCCGTAAGCCTGTATTTATGCGAGTTTACGGCATTTGTTTTATCAAATGGCTCTAGTTTGGCTCTATTTGTGGAGAGAGTAATAGCAAGATTAAGGAGAAATTATGAAAAAGATAATTATATTAAGAGGTAACTCTGGAAGTGGAAAAACAACAGTAGCTAGAGCATTGCAAAAGAAATTTGGATACAATACAATGATGATTTCACAAGATGAGATTAGGAGAAATGTTTTGTGGGTTAAAGATGGCGTTGATACTAAGGCATTACCACTTATGATAGAACTTATAAAATATGGGTATGAGCATTGTGATGTGGTTATTTTAGAGGGCATCATGTATGATGAGTGGTATAGGCCTTTGTTCAAAACGGCAAATGAATTGTATGGAATGAATGTATATGCGTACTATTTTGATATACCATTTGAAGAGACGGTCAGGCGACATAATACACGAGATAAAAAACAGGAATTTGGTGAAGAAGATATGCGTAGATGGTGGAGAGAAAAGGATTTTTCATCAGTTTTTAATGAAAAAATTATTACACCTGATATTGATGCAGACAGTATTGTTGAAATGATATATAGCGATTCAGCAAATGAAGGATAAGGGTATTACGAATGGCAAGAACAGAAAAAGTGATAATGACGAATATGTGTATGGTGTTTAGTGAAAATAGGGTACTTGTCCAAGATAAGAGAGATGATGATTACTCTGGAATAACATTTCCGGGAGGACATGTGGAAAGAGGAGAATCATTTACAGATGCTGTGATACGCGAAGTGTGGGAAGAAACTGGATTGAAAATTTCAGAACCAAAACTTTGTGGGATAAAAGACTGGATGAAGGATGAGGAAACAAGATATATAGTGTTATTATATAAGACAGATAAGTTTGAAGGAGTGGTTACTTCGTCTGAAGAAGGGGATGTATTCTGGCTGACATTAGATGAAATGCAGCAGAGAAAACTTGCTTATGGAATGGATAAGATGTTGGAAGTATTTTTAAATGACAATATTAGTGAATATTTCTTTTTTGAAGAAAATGGAAAATGGATAGAAGAGTTGAAATAGTTTAAATAAATGCAAAGGAGTTTTAAGTGGATATTTTATTTAAGAATGATGATTTTGTATTTTCATACAGAGTTGGTGGAATATTGATACGCAATGGAAAAATTCTATTACAGCGTCCTAAGGATGATGATTATTCCATTATAGGTGGACATGTAGCAGCAATGGAAACAAGTATAGAAACTTTGAAGCGGGAATTTGAAGAAGAAATTCACACTAAAATAGAGGTAGATAATCTGCTGGCGATTGGTGAAATATATTTTCCATGGGGTAAAAGACCATGTCATCAGATATGTTTATATTATAATGTATATCTCGTTAATGATGATATTCCTTTAGATGGAGTATTTCATGGGTATGATGGTTTGGATGATAAAAGAATTGATTTAGATTTCTGCTGGGTTACGCTTGAGGATTTAAAGAATAGCGTAAAGGTATATCCGCAGGAGCTGGTACCTTATATTCTTGAACAGAAGAAAGAAATTGTACATTTTGTTTCAAAGCAAATTTAGAAGATGAGATTATAGGTGTCGATGGAGAAGAAATATGTTAGAAGTTAAATTTTATGATACAGTAGATGATTCATTACTGAAGTTTGCAGTAATAATTTCACAGAGCAACGGCAAGTGGGTGTTTTGTAAGCATAAAGAAAGAGATACCTATGAAGTGCCGGGAGGGCATCGAGAAGCAGGCGAAAATATTCTCGAAACCGCTAAAAGGGAGCTCCAGGAAGAAACAGGAGCAGTAAAATATGAGATAAAGCCAATCTGTGTATATTCAGTGATAGGCAAGACAAGAGTAAATGATACAGGCGAGGAAACCTTTGGACTGCTTTGTTTTGCAGAGATAACAGAGTTTGCGAAAGAATTACATAGCGAGATGGAGAAAGTTGTGCTTATGGATGAGTTGCCTGAGAACTGGACATATCCGTCGATACAGCCGAAATTGATAGAAAAGTATTTACGGGTAAAAAATAATTCTATAATCGGAGCAACAGTAACTGTCACGGTCGATAGACCATTAGGAAGTTATCATCCTGAATATAAGGATATGTATTATCCAATAAATTATGGTTACATTGAAGGAGTTATG